>Ga0207426_1000092_pt1 | contig 278907 bp, 250 predicted proteins | sample AraplaMF_Cvi_mMS_FD_184265 | JGI IMG/M metagenome (GOLD analysis project Ga0207426, IMG submission 184265) | Arabidopsis root microbial communities from the University of North Carolina, USA - plate scrape MF_Cvi_mMS (SPAdes) (version 2) | ecosystem: Host-associated > Plants > Roots >...
CCAGGATGCCGAAGGCGGCCACGCCTTGCGTCAGGATGTGGCCGCCCGTCTGGTTGACCACCGTCACGGCACCGCCTTTGCCGCCGCCGCCACCCTTGCCGCCCACCCCGATCGCGGTCTGGATCGGAGTGTCGTCGGCGGCGCCGCTGGTCGAGCTCGCGGCGCCGCCGCTGCCGCCGCCACCACCGACGCTTTGCGCATAGATGCCGTCCGACTGGGCCCCGTAGGTCGCGATCCCTCCGGTGTTGGTCGCATTGGCCGCGCCACCGTCGCCCGCGGCCCCGCCGTTGCCGCCGACCGACACCGAGACGTTCATCTTCACCGCGGTGCCCTTCTGCGCGTCACCCGCCTGGGGCTGCGAGAAGATGCCGTTCAACTCGTCATAGGTCGCCTTGATCTCCTCGCCGATATGCCCGATCCGCAGGATGCCGTCCCCGAGATTGGTGACCGTCTGATTGAGGCCCAGGCCGCCCGCCAGGGTATCGAACAGGGCCTTCGCATTCGAGAGAACGGCCGCTCCGCCGGCGGTTGCACCGCCCTTGCCGCCCTTGCCGCCGCCGCCGCCGATGCTCTGCACGGACAGGCCGATCGCATCGGTGCCGCGGGTCACGATGCTGCCGCCATTCGTCACCGTGGCGGTGTTGCCGTCTCCGCCCGCGCCGCCGCTTCCGCCGACACCGACGGCAACGCTCAACGTGCCGCCGCCGGCCGTCGCCACTCCGCCCCCGCCGGCGCCGCCGCCCCCGCCGACGCTTTGGGCAAACACGCCATCGGACCCGTCGCCGACCGTCGTCACCGCGCCGGCGTTGGTCACACCGACGGTGTCGGCGTGGCCGCCGGTGCCGCCGGTCCCGCCCACGCCGATCGACGCGGCGAAGCTGAACTTCGCCTGGCTCGCCGCCGACGAGGCATCGCCGGCGCCGCCGGATCCGCCGCCGCCGCCGACGCTCTGGGCAAACACGCCGTAGGCATCCTGGCCCCGCGTGGCCACGAGACCTTCGTTGGTCACCGTCACCGCGCCGCCGGTCCCGCCGGTGCCTCCGGCGCCGCCGACCGCCACCGCGACCGAGATCGCGACGCCGGCCTGGCTGCCGCCGGAATAGGACGCGGCCGTGCTGTCGCCCCCCGTGCCGCCGCCGCCGCCGACCGATTGCGCCATCACCCCGATGGCGCCGTCGCCGGCCGTGGCGATCAGCCCGGTATTGTCGAGTGTGACGCTGCCGCCGGTGTTGCCCGACCCGCCCTTGCCACCCGTCGCCACCGAGATCGAGATGGCGGGAACGTCCTTGTTCGGCGAGAGGTCGACCGCACGCGCAGCCGCGGCCCCTCCCGATCCGCCGCCGCCACCGATGCTCTGGATGAGGATGCCGGTGGCATCCGCGCCGTAGGTCGTGACCTGGCCGGTGTTCCTGACGAAGACGTTCCCCGCCGGGCCGCCGCTGCCGCCGCGGCCGCCGATCGCGACCGCCGCAGTCGGAAGGAGCCCGGCAGTAAAGGTGAACGCCGCTCCCCCCTTGCCGCCGCCGCCGCCGATGCTTTGCGCCTGTAGGCCGGCCGCATGGTCGCCATAGCTGGTGATGAGCGACCCGTTGGCGACGCTCACCAGGCCGCCGACGCCGCCGCCGCCCGCGTCGCCGCCGATCGTCATCGAGAAGAACCCGGTGCCCGTCGAGGCCGCGCTGCCGCCGGCTCCGCCGGACCCGCCGATGCTTTGCGCCAGGATACCCGCGCCGCCGAGCGTGCTGGTGGAGGCGAACACGCCCCCCGTCAGGTCCATACTGACCACTCCGCCGTTGCCGCCGAGACCGCCATTGCCGCCGATGGCAACCTGGGTGAGGATCCCGACATCGTTCGTGTCGCCGCCCACGCCGCCGCCGCCGCCGACGCTCTGCGCCACCATCGCGATCGCGTTCTTGCCAGTGGCGATCACCGAACCGTTGGGCGCCTTGACCACGGCCGCGCCGCCATTCCCCCCTGCGGCGCCGGCGCCGCCTTGGGCGTTGAAAGTTGCATTGCCGCCATTGCCGCCGGCACCGCCGACGCTCTGCACCAGCGCGCCATGGGCGAAGGCCCCCGAGGTCCGGACGCTGCCCGTGCTCGCAGAGTTGCCGAAGGTCAGGGTGGCAGTCCCCCCGGCACCTGCGAATCCACCGCCGCCTGCTTCGCCGACAATCCCGCCAGCACCCGCGCCGGGCCCGCCGGCGCCGCCATTGGATTGAACCAGGACGCCCTGGCCGCCGCCCTGGCTGGAATAGGCGACCGAGCCGAGAATGGTGGCGCTGGCATTCCCGCCATTCCCGCCATTCCCGCCGCTGCCGCCTCCCTCCCCGATCCCGGACTCGACGGTTCCACCACTGCCGCCATTGCCGCCGATGGCCGAGACATAGATGCCGGCCCCCGTCGAACGGAACGAGGCCAAGTCGACGGTGACCGTACCGCTGCTGAACAACAGGCTGGCTGCGCCGGCACCACCGCCGGCACCCGCATCGCCCCCCGTGGTGTCGAAGGCATAAGCTGCATTGCCTCCGGCGCCTCCGGCCCCGCCATCCGCGATGGCAAGCAAACCGAATCCCTGAGACGTGACAGTGCCGCCCGTCCAATTCAGCGACACCGCGCCCGCCTGACCACCATTGCCGCCGTCGCCGCCCTGGGTGGTGTCGAGCTTGTCTGTGGAGGAAGAGTTGCCTCCGTTCCCGCCCGCACCGCCGCTGGACAGTGCCGAGACGCCGGCAAACGTCGCCTGGACGGAACCGCTCGTCGTGAGCGCGACCGATCCGCCGGCCCCCCCTTGCGCGCCATCGCCTCCCTGCTTGGCGTAGATTCCGGAATAGCTGGAGTCACCTCCGGTGCCGCCGGCGGCGCCTGCGGACGAGGCATAGAGCCCATAGGTCGCCAGACCGGTCGTCGGATCGGGAACGAAGGTGCCGTCGAACGTGACGGTGATATTGCCGCCCGCCCCGCCGGCCCCGCCATCGCCGCCCTGGAGGTCGCTGTCGGTGGTATAGCCGCCTTGGCCGCCGGCGCCTCCGGCCCCGCCCACGCTGGCGATGATCGCGCCGAACGTGTCGAGGCCAGAGTCGGGGTTGCCGCCGCCGATGATGGTCAGGGCAGTGTTGGTGCCACCGATCTGCGCACCGGACTGTCCCGGACTGCCATCGACGCCGGATTCGCCATAGCCTCCATCAGGCCCGACGCAGCCGGAAAGGCCCCGTGAAGTCACCGCGTAAGGCGTCAGCGGTGGAGTCAGACCGAACTTTTGGTTCGAGTGGTTCGCCGTGATCGCAGGCGGCGGGGATGGATTGCTGCTCGAGCTGCACTGCGCCTGCGCCGGGGACGGGATCTGGGCGAAGGCGACGCCGCCGAGCGCCAGGCCGATGACGTCTCGTCGAATGCTCATCCTGCTCTCCCCTTGCTTCACCAGGTCCGGCGGAAGACCGCCCTGAACTGATGGTTGTCGGTGCTGCCGCCGACTTCGCCATCGTAGCCGACCGATAGGGATGTGTTGGCGGCGATCTCGGTTGCGGCGGAGACGCCGATCACGGCGCTGTCGCGCGCCGCCGAGGCGCCGGACACCGTGAAGTCCGGGCTGGATGCCCCGGCGAAGGCCGCCGTGATCGGCCGGTCCGTATCGGCGAATTCGTGCATCCACCCCACCCGCACGCCGACATCCAGCGGCCCGCCGCCGCCGAGATCGAAGCCGGCGGCGAGGTCGGCGCCGAAGGTCGAGCGCACCGAGGTGGTGGTCTGCGACTCGACGTCGAGATTGAAGTCGCTCCCGCCCGTCTCGGTGAAGCCATCCTGATGGACCGAGGCGATCTGCAGGCGGCCGAAGGGGGTGATCGACGTGTCGGCCGGCAAGCCCAGCCCGATCCTGTAGCCGGCCTCGATCTGGCTGAGGAACTGGTTGGCGCTGGTGTCGCCGCTGGCGCTGCTCGTCTCCATTCCCGGGAGAGAGATCTTGCGCTGCATGTCGTTGGAGGCATTGGCATAGCCCGCCAGCGCATCGGCATAGAAGGCGCCCTGGGTGAAGGACCCGTAGACAGCGACGCTCAGCGCATCGGTGTGGCCGTCGCCCCGGAACCCGTCGACCGATTGCGAGCCGCCGACATAGCCGCCGGCGACGCCGACCAGCAGGCGCGGATCGAGGCGGTAATCGACGCCGAAGGCGGTGCCGCCCAGCGTGTAGGAGAGGTCGGCGGCATTGCCATCGCCGTCGACTCCGCCGGTGCTGCCGATGCCGCTCAACCAGGCGGAGAAGCGCTGGGGTGTGACGGCATCGGCGTCACAGGCGGCCTCGCACGCTCCGGCCAGCGCCACATTCGAGGGCGCGCCGACGTCCGCGCCGCGCCGGCCCGCCATCTGGCGACCGACCACGTTCATGAACAGTCGGCTGGCCTGCACGTTCACCGTGCCGAAATCGGCATAGGGCTGGCCGCTCAGCGCATCGAAAGCCGCCGCGCCCTGCGACGGTTCGAGGTTGGCCACCGTCGTGACGAGGCCAGCGACATCGCCACCAGCGGCGATGGCGTCCAGCGCGCCGCCGACGGCCTGCTGGTTGTCGGTCCGCCCGGCCGAGCGGAAGGCATCGGGCGGCAGCGCCAGGGTGAGGTAGATGCTGTGCAGATCGGGGTCGAGCGAGGCCTCCGGCACCAGGAACCCGACACCGCCAGCCAGGTCACCGACCCAGACGTTGCCGCCGGCCTCCGTCGTGATGATCGTGTACTTCGTGTTGGGCGTGTAGGTGCCGGCGTGCGGGACGACCTGGAGCGTGCCGGCATGGATCCTCACCGCGTGGCCGGCGCCGACCACGCTGACGCGGTCGCTGTCGCCCTGGGGGTCGATCTCGACCTCGTAGGTGCCTTCGTTGAAGGTGAAGTTGCCGTCGACGGTGAGGTGGCCGATCGAGTTGCCCGGCTTGATCGTGCCGCCATTGTTGTTGATGTCGCCGGTGATGTTGCCGCTGCCGCTGAGCGTGCCGCCCTTGTTGAGCGTGACGTTGCTGGTCAGGTGGCCGTTGACGGCAAAGCCGCCGGCATTGATGGTCGTGCCGCCGCCGACGCTGCTGGTGCCGGTGAGATTGAGCTTGCCGGTGCCGTTCTTGGTAAGCGTGCCGGAGCCGGTCATGGCACCGGCGTAGGTGCCGTCGAAGGCCTGGTCGAAAATCACCGCGGCGTTGTTCGCGATGGCGCCCTGCAGACTCTTGCTCGTGCCCTGCAAGGTCCCGGCCGAGACCGTGGTGCCGGTGCTGTAGCTGTTGTCGCCGCCCAGGATCAGCGTGCCGGCGCCGATCTTGTTCAGGCTGCCGATGCCGGTGATCTTGTTCGTGAAGGTGCCGTCTGCGGCCTGGTCGAACGTGACCGACCGGGCGATCGTGTTCTGTGCGTTCTGATCGAAGGCGATGTCGCCGCGCACGGTCGAGGTGTTGCCCTGCAGCGTGCCGCCGTTCTGGTAGATGGTCCCGACTGTGCTGCTGGTTCCCGCCAGGACGAGCGTGCCGGCGCCGATCTTGGTGAGGCCGCTTCCCGTGGCCACTTGGAGGTCCCCGCTCAGGGTGAGGGTCTGGCCGGCGTCGACCTGGAACGCGCCGCCCCCGTTCTGCAGCAGGAACGGCCGCGGGGTGGTGAAGGTCCCGGATGCCCAGAGATTGCCCCCGTTGATCAAGGTGACGCCCGTGCCCGCCGCGCCGAGCTTGTCGTCGGACGAGATCTGCAGCGTGCCCTGCGCCACGAACGTGCCGCCGGTGTAGGTATTGGTTGCTCCAGTGAGCGTCAGCACGCCGAGGCCGCCCTTGATCAACTGGCCATCGCCGGTGATGTTGCCGCTCCAGGTGAGAGGATTGACCCCAAGGGTGATGGCGCCTCTGTCGCTCAGGACGATGGGGCGGGTCATCGAGAGGCCGGCGACCGCATCCTTGGTCGGCCCGATCCCCCCGCCATTCTCCAGGCTGATGATCGTGCCCGCCGCGCCCAGATTGGCGTCGGAGGTGAACAACAGCCTGCCGCCGCCGACCACCGTGCCGCCCTGATAGGTGTTGACCCCGGACAGGACCAGCTGGCCAAGGCCGGACTTGACCAGCCTGCCGGCTCCGCTGATCGGGCCGCTCCAGGTTGCAGGGCTTGTGACGTCGTCGCCGACGAACATCCCGCCGGTGGTGGTGATCGCGACCGGTCGACTGAAGGTCTGTCCTCCATCCCCTGAACCGACCCCGATCGTGCCATTATCGAGGCTGATGCCGTTGCCGGCGGCGCCCAGGGCGGTGTCGGAGGTGAACAACAGGGTGCCGCCGCCATTGACCGTCGTGGGCCCCGAATAGGTGTTGGTTCCGGTGAATGTGACGGCGCCGGTGCCGCGGACGGTGAGAGCGCCGGTGCCCGACATGGCGCCGGCATAGGTGCCGGCGCCGGCCTGGTCGAAGACCACGGCGGCGTTGTTCAGGATATTTCCCTTCAGGCCCGCGGTGCTGCCCTGCAGGACACCGGCCTTGACCGTGATTCCGCCGGAATAGGCGTTGTCCCCGGTCAGGGTCGTCGTCCCAGCGCCGTCCTTCACCAGCGACCAGCTGCCGGCATTGGCGCCGGTGCCGCCGGCACCGGTCTGATCGACAATGGCGTCGCTGATCACCTGCGACTGCCCGGCGCCGGGAGTCAGGTTCAGCGTCCCGTTGCCGCCGAGAAAGAGTCCCGATCCGACGCCTGCGCCGGACTGGCCACGGGTATGGCCGGATCCGCCGGTGCCGCCGGCAACGGTGTTTCCGGAAACATTGATCGAGCTGGCCAGGCTCAGGGTTCCGCCTTGCTGGACGAAGATCGCACCGCCGAGTCCGCCGCCACCGCCGCCGCCGCCGCCGAGGCCGGATGCGCCGGCGCCGCCCGTGCCGCCTCCGAAGCCACCGGGCATCGTGGTGGCGCCGCTGCCGCCGCCACCGCCGCCGCCAAACCCGCCCGTGCCGCCGAAGACGCTGGCGCTGCCGCCGCCGCCGCCGCCAAATCCGCCGTTGGCTCCGCTTTGATTCTGGAAGCCGTCGCCGCCGCCGCCAGTGCCGCCGCCGCCGCTCGCGAAGAAGCCGGCGTCGCCGCCATCGGATCCGGTGATCCAATACCCGCCACCGCCACCGCTGGTATCGCCGGTGCCGGTGCCGCTGTTACCGCCATTGCCGCCGCGCGCCGAACCGTTCTGCGCGCTGACATTGCTCACCGTCACCTGGGCGCCGCTTGCGACGAACAGCGCACCACCAAGCCCGGCGCCGCCGCCGCCGGCGCCGCCCTCTTCACCGTTTCCGCCTCTGCCGCCCTGGGCGACGGCATCCTTGATGGCGAGATCGTTGATCGCGACCGTGCCGGACTGCACGAACAGGCCGCGATACTTGTTGTCGCCCGACAGGGTGAAGAGGCCGCCGTTGACGGTCACGTTCTTGGTCACCGTCGGCAGGTTGCTCCCGAGGGTGATGTTGCCGGTGAAGGTGATGGTGTCGCCATTCCCGGCGCTGCTGATCGCGCTCCTCAGCTGGGCGTCGGTGCCGACGTTGAAGTTTGCCGCGCGCGCGGGGCCGGCCGGCCACGAGACGCCCGCAGCGAGGCTGATGGCGACGAGCATGGCCGGCGCCAGGCGCATGATGGGGGGCCGGAGGCAAGTGCCGTCGAGGAGTGCCCGCACCATGCGCGTCCGCGTCGTTGCACGGCCGCGACTCTGCCAAGCAGTGATCAATTCTGCCCCCCCTCAGGTGCACTTTCCCAGACCATCTTTGCGGCAGTGCGAGTTGGAGCAGAATCCCCCGCGTTTGGAACGCGCTGGATTTCTTTGTCTTTTCCAGGAATATGCAAACATGGCGTTGGAAATGGGCAGCCGTCCCGTCAGCAGGAAAATCGAGTGGCACGAGACATCGATCGGAAGTTTCGTCTCACCGCAGCCGTCCTGGGTGCGGCCACGCACAAGGATCTCGCCGCCGCCTTTCGGCGCATCAATCCGGCGACGCCGTTCGATGTCGACCGCGCCTACAAATGGCTGCAGGGCCGTGCCCAGCCGCGCGAGCAGCAAATCTACGAGGACTGGTCCAAGGTGCTCGGCCTCGACCGGCCCGGCCAATGGATCGCGGATTGCGACACCGAGGCGTTCCTCGACGAGATCTGCGCCCGCCACGGTTGTGACCGCGAGGATCTGCTGCGCCGCCTCGGGGAGCCGGCCACCCGCCGCAACAGATCGGGATCCGTCGAGCTGGCCGGCATGTTCGCCTGCTACTCACACGCCTGGTCGCCCTATTTTCGCGGCCGGCTCGTCCGGGGCGAGCTGACCGTCGGTGCCGAATCGAGTCCCAACCGGCTGCCGGTCTCCTACACCGAGATGCTGCCCACCGGCGCGCTGGCGCTCAAGGGCGCCATGTTCCTTTCCAAGCACGCCCTGCATGTCCAGGTCGGCGACGTCACGGGCGATGCGCGAGCCATCACCTTCTGCCTGTTCCCGGCGGCTCCGCCCGCCAGCGTCCTGGGCGGATTGATGGTCGGCACGAGCCTGATCAGCCCCGATGCCCAACCCTCGGTGACACGCGTCGTCCTGGTGCGGCTGCCCGCGGCGAGCGCGCAACTGCGGTCGGTCGATGCCTATCTTCCGCGGCAAGGCTCGGTGGCAGAAGACCTGGCTCAGTTTGGCCTGCATGTCGGCGACGCCACGGCCGTCGACCTCCGCCTCGCCGAGTTCCTCGGCGGCAGCAGCGACGGCTTCGATCAGATTCCCGTATCGGCATACCGCGCGCTGGCGGACCTTTTCGATCGCGATTGGCTCGTGGGAGCGGCGCGGCGCCCCGGATCACTGCGCGTCATCACCGGCGGCGCGTGAGGAAGCGCTGCGCCTTCCGCCGGCTCAAGGCAGCCGGCGCAGAATTGGCGCAAGCCTGTCAGGACCGGGCGGCTGCCCGCCGCGCCGCCGGGCGCTTGGCCGCAGGCTTGCGCGAGACCGCCGGCTTGCGCCACAGCGCGGCGCCGCCTTCGATCCCGGCATCGTTCGAGGCGATGGAGACGCCCTTCGGCAGGGTGAAGTCGATGTGTTTGGCATTGCCGCCGCTGATGTGGATCCGGTCCGGATGCAGCAGGATCTCCAGCACCTCCAGCATGCGCTTCACGCGCTTGTTCCAGCGCTTCTTGCCGATCTTCTCGTAGGCGGCGTTGCCGAGATATTCGTCATAGGTCTTCCCGCCCTTGGACAGCGGGTGGTGCGCCAGCTCCAGATGCGGCGCCGGCACGCCGTCGCGGAGCAGGGCCGTCCCGACGCCGGTGCCGAGGGTGACGACCAACTCCAGCCCGCTTCCGTCGACCAGAGCCAAGCCCTGCATCTCGGCATCGTTGACCATGCGCACCGGCGCACCGCCCAGCCGCTTCGACAGGGCCGACGCCAGGGCGAAGCCGGCCCAGTCCTCGGTGCCGAGATTGGGCGCGGTGATCACCCGGCCGTCGCGGACCACGCCGGGGAAGCCGACGGCGATGCGGTCGAATTCCGGCAGCGGCTTCACCAGCGCCACGACGGTGTCGAGGAACAGCTTCGGTGGGCAGGGATGCGGCGTCGGCACCCGCTGCCGGTCCGACCGCATCTGGCCGCGATCGTCGATCACGGCGGCCTTGAGCCCCGTGCCCCCCACATCGATCGCCAGGATGCCAGGCTTCACGCGCGTTCCTCCTCCGTCAGCCCCATCACCATGTCGGCCGGCTCCGGCACCGTCAACCTTCGCCGTCCGCGGCGGTGACGGCGTGACCGGCCGCGATGCCGGTCTCGCCGTCGACCAGCACCAGGAAATCGGCGCCCTCCCACCGGCCGGCATCGCGCCACTGGAAGGTGAAGCGGATGCGCGTGCCGGGCGGCGCCGATGCGGTCGGCAGATCGAGAACATGGAGGCCGAAGGGGGTCTGTTCCGTCGCGTCGTCGCGGATCGTGCCCCAGTCGTCCAGGCTCCAATGGACCGTCGCGGCCGCCGGCAGCTCGAGGCGCAGCCCCTTGCCCGCCGGCAAGGCCCGCCGCTTCTGGTTGAAGCGCCAGCAGCGGACCGGTGAGACCACCTTGTCGAACTGGTAGCGCTGCACCGGCTGCGGCGGCAGGTCGAACACCCGGCCGTCGCGCAGCGACCGCAGCAGCTTGATGTGCTCGGAATGCGCCCAGACCAGCGGCATGGCACTGCCCGAGGGCCGGCCACGGAACAGCTCGCGCTCCGGCACGTCGTCGGCATCCCACACCTGTTCCGGCAGCAGCCCGCCCTCCCCGGCCGACCGCTCCAGCGTGGCCAGCAGCGCCGTCGCTTCCTTGATCCGGCCGGCTGCCAGCTCGTAATGCGCCCGCTCGCCGGTCAGCAACGGCCAGGCCCGGCCGATGCCGGTACCGTCGAAGGGCGCGCCGTTCGCATGCTCGCCATAGCCGTCGTCGTTGTAGCGGTACCAGACCGGGCCCTGCGGCAGCTCCGCCTTCAGCACCGCGTCGATGGCCTTGACCGTGTCGACGATGCGCGGATCGTCGGCGGCGCGCAGGCCGAAGCGCACCAGGGCCAGCGCGTCGGGGCTGATCAGCAGCGTTGCCTTGCGCGCATCGTCGCCCGGCGGCCGGTTCTTCACCGGCACATAGCCGTCGAGCGGCGAGGCCGCGTCCGCCGCATCGGCCGGGGCGATGCGGACATAGTAGCCTTTGAGGCCGAGCCGGCTGCAGATCGCCGTGCCCTCGGCGAAGGTCCAGCGCTCGACCTCGTCGTTCCAGGTGTCGGCGGTCGCGCGCAGCCAGCGCGCCTCCTCTGCGCTCGACGTCTCGAGGATGTCGGCCGCGGCCAGCAGCGCCGCGATCTCCACCGCCAGGGTGAAGGGCGAGTAGCCGGCATCCTCCTCCCATCGGTCCTGGCCGGTGACCGGGCCGTTGCGCAGGATGAAGCCGGCGGCGCGGCGGACCATCGGCACGAACCGGGCCAGCTCGTTCCCGGCCAGGCCGCCCTCGCGCCGCAGCATGTCGGCCAGCAGGATCGGGAAGGCGCATTCATCCATCTGCACCCCGTTCCAATAGGGGGTGCCGTCGAGCCAGACATTCTGCGACCAGTGGCCATCCGCCTCCTGGATCGCCTGCAGGTAGCCGAGGATCGCCTTGGCCTCCTCGACCGCGCCGGCGGCGAGGAAGCCGCCCGCGGTCTCGACCAGGTCGCGCGGCCAGACCAGGTGGTAGCCGCCGAGATCCTCGTCGCCCTTGTGGAAGCCCCAGGGGATCGACAGCGAGGCGATGGCGGCGCCGGGGAACTCGATGGTCTGGTGGCTGGCCAGCACCGCGGTGCTGGTGCGGTAGGCCATGGGCCCGGAGCCGGCGGTGCCGTCGAGCCGCAGCAGCCCGGACTGCCAGCGCCGCCAGCCTTCGAGATAGAGGTCATGCGCATCGGGGAAGCCGCCTTGCAGCCCGGCCAGGGCGTGGTGCGCCGCCTCCTCCGGCCGCTCGCCGAAGCCAAGCGCCAGCAGGAAGCGGCCGCCGGGGGCCTGCGTCAGGTCGATCTCCCCGGCCAGGGCGACGTTGCCGGATTCGGCCCGGCGCCAGGCCGGGTTCAGCGTGCCGGTCCGCGACAGCTGCTGCCAGCCATCCGACGCGCCGACATAGCCGACCGAGCGGGCGCGCCACGGCACCGAGGCGGCCAGCGCCAGCGACACGCCGTCGGTGCCGCGGGCGAACAGCATCGGCGTGCCCTTGTAGTCGTCGACCCAGCCGGTGTTGTCGGCGCCGGCATTGACCAGATGCGGCGCCAGGAGGGCGAATAGCCGGTGGTCTGCCGGCTCGCCCTCATGCAGGGTGCCCTCGTGGAGGGAAAATTTGACCTCCTGCAGCAGCACCGGGCCGCGCGGATGGGCCAGCACCCTCTTCTCGATCCGCCAGCGTCCGTCCAGCGCGGTGTTGACCACCTGAAAGGCCGGCACCCCGGCCTCGATCATCCGGGTCTCCGACCGCGAGTCGCGCTTCTCCTCGGCGAAATAGCCGCCGGGGCCCGTGACGATCAGCCCGAGGTCGCGGACGCAGGCGGTGTCGATTCGCGGGAAATAGATCTCGTTGAGGATGCCGTGGCTGAGGGTGAACCAGACCCGGCTGGTGCCCGACAGGGCGGTGCCGACGCCCGACTTGGCGCTGGAGGTCCACCGCGCCGGCCCGCCGGGCGCGCCCGGCGGCTGCTCGTTTCGATCCATTGCGTACCCTCCCTTGGCGCCCGATCGCCGCATCCCCTGTCATTCAGACTCGAAACCGGCGCGGCACGGGCGCACCATCGGCGCGTTTACGCGTTCTACGCTAGCACCACCGCACCGGAAGAAAACGAGAGGATCGACGGAAATGCAGCTCGGGGTGATCGGACTCGGCCGCATGGGCGGCAACATCGCCCGGCGACTGATGCGCGCCGGCCATGAATGCGTGGTCTTCGACCGCAGCGCCGAGGCGGTCAAGGCGCTGGCGGCGGACGGGGCGAAGCCGGCGGGGGATCTCGCGGGGCTGGTGGCCGGGCTGACGGCGCCGCGCGCGGTCTGGGTGATGCTGCCGGCCGGGGCGCCGACCGAGGACACGGTGTCGGCGCTGGCCGGCCTGTTGAGCCCGGGCGACATCATCATCGACGGCGGCAACAGCTTCTACAAGGATGACATCCGCCGCGCCGCGACGCTGGAGCCGAAGGACCTGCACTATGTCGATGTCGGCACCTCCGGCGGCGTCTGGGGGCTGGAGCGCGGCTACTGCATGATGATCGGCGGCACCAAGGCCGCGGTCGACCATCTGGACCCGATCTTCGCGGCGCTGGCGCCGGGCCTGGGCACCGTCGAGCGCACGCCTGGCCGCGACGGCCGCGACGAGCGGGCCGAGAAGGGCTACATCCATGCCGGGCCGGCCGGCGCCGGACACTTCGTCAAGATGGTGCACAACGGCATCGAATACGGGCTGATGCAGGCCTATGCCGAGGGCTTCGACATCCTGAAGAACAAGGATTCGAAGGAGCTGCCGGAGGCCGAGCGCTACAGCCTGGACCTGGCCGACATCGCCGAGGTGTGGCGCCGCGGCAGCGTCGTCTCCTCCTGGCTGCTCGACCTCAGCGCCATCGCCCTGGCCGAGAACGAGACGCTGTCGAACTACACCGGGTCGGTCGCCGATTCCGGCGAGGGGCGCTGGACCATCATGGCGGCGCTGGAGGAGGCGGTGCCGGCCGACGTGCTGTCGACCGCGCTCTATGTCCGCTTCCGCTCGCGCCAGGAGCACACATTCGGCGAGAAGCTGCTGTCGGCGATGCGCAACAAGTTCGGCGGCCATATCGAGCGGGCGGCGGGCGGCTGAGCCATGGCTGCGATGATCTCGCCCTCCCCCGCGAAGCCGGCGGGCACCCCGCCGGCGCCGCCCTGCACCTTTGTCATCTTCGGCGCCTCGGGCGACCTGACCGGGCGCCTCCTGACCCCCGCGCTGTATCACCTGCAGCGCGAGGGGCTGCTGGACCCCGGCTTCGAGATTTTGGGCGTCGACCGAGTGGAGAACACCGACGAGGGGTTCCGCAAGACCCTGGGCCAGGCCCTGCACACGATCGGCATCGAAGGCGCCATCGACGAGGCTGCCTGGGACCGCCTGGCCGCCGGCATCCACTACCTGACGGGCGACTTCGCCGATCCCGGCACCTTCCAGAAGCTGGCGGAGCATCTGGCCGAACGGCAGCAGGCGACCGGCACGTCCAACGCCGTGTTCTACCTGGCGGTGGCGCCGCGCTTCTTCGCCCCGATCGCCGCCGCGCTGTCGGCCGCCGGCCTGCTGGACGAGAGCGACACCGCCTTCCGCCGGGTGGTGGTGGAGAAGCCGTTCGGCACCGACCTGGCCTCGGCGCGGGACCTCAACGCCAAGCTGCTGGCCGTCGCCACCGAGAAGCAGATCTATCGGATCGACCACTATCTCGGGAAGGAGACGGTCCAGAACATCATGGCCTTCCGGTTCGGCAACGGCATCTTCGAGCCGATCTGGGACCGCGACCATATCGAGTGCGTGCAGATCACCGCGGCCGAGACGGTGGGGGTGGAGCGGCGCGGCCGCTTCTACGACGCCACTGGGGCGCTGCGCGACATGGTGCCGAACCACCTGTTCCAGTTGCTGGCCATGACCGCGATGGAGGCGCCGAACTCCTTCGACGCCGACGCGGTGCGCACCGAGAAGGCCAAGGTGGTCGAGGCGCTGCGCAACCTGACGCCCGAGGAGGCGGCCAAGGTGGTGGTGCGCGGCCAGTACGGCGCTGGCACGGTGCTGGGCAAGCCTCGCGCCGCCTACCGGCAGGAACCGGATGTGGCGCCTGACAGCCGCACCGAGACCTATGTCGCGATGAAGCTGGCGATCGACAACTGGCGCTGGTCCGGTGTGCCCTTCTACCTGCGCACCGGCAAGTCGCTGGCGGTGCGGCGGACCGAGATCGCGATCCAGTTCAAGCGGGCGCCGGCGGTGCTGTTCCGCGACGCGGTCAACGCCCCGACCCCGAACCTGCTGGTGATCAGCATCCAGCCGAACGAAGGCATCTCGCTGCGCTTCGCCGCCAAGGTGCCGGGGCGTGAGATGCGGCTGGGCCAGGTCGAGATGAACTTCCGCTATTCCGAGAACTTCAAGGCGGAGCCACAGACCGGATACGAGACGCTGATCTATGACTGCCTGACCGGCGACCCGACCCTGTTCCAGCGCGCCGACAACATCGAGGCCGGCTGGTTCGAGGTGCAGGCGATCCAGAAGCTGTGGGCCGGCCTGACCACCCCGCCGGACATCTACCCGTCCGGCAGCGACGGCCCGGCCTGCGCCGACGAGTTGCTGGCCCGGGACGGGTTCCAATGGCTGCCGCTGAAGTGACGCCGGGCGATGCCCCGGCCGGGCGCATCGCCCTGCTGATCTCCGACGTCGACGGCACGCTGGCCGACCCGGACAAGGTGGTGACCCCGGCATCGGTGGCGGCAGTGCGCCGGCTGGGCGAGGCCGGCATCGGCTTCTCCATCGTCTCCAGCCGGCCGCCCCGTGGCCTGTCGGGGCTGATCCGGCAGCTGGGCCTGGCCCTGCCGCTGGGCGGCTTCAACGGTGGCACCATCTTCCGGCCCGACATGAGCGCGGTGTCGGAACTGATGGTGCCGGAACCGGCGGCGCGGATTGCGCTGGCGACCCTGCGCCGCTTCGGCGCCGATGTCTGGGTGTTCGCCGACAACCAGTGGATCGGGACCGATCCGGACGGGGAGTATGTGCCCCTGGAGCGGCGTACGGTGGGGTTCGAGCCGACCATCGTCGCCGATCTCGGCCCCTATCTGGCGCGCGCCGGCAAGATCGTCGGCGCCTCCGGTGACTTCGAGGGGCTGGCGCGCTGCGAGGCCGAGCTGCGCGGCCTGCTGGGCGGCAGCGCCATCGCCGCCCGGTCGCAGCGCTACTACCTCGACATCAACCACCCCGAGGCCGACAAGGGCCACGCGGTCGGCCGCATCGCCGCGGCGGCGGGGGTGGACCCGGCAGAAGTGGCGGTGATCGGCGACGCCGCCAACGATGTGCCGATGTTCGAGGCCGCGGGGTTGTCGATCGCCATGGGCAACGCCATCGACGAGGTCAAGGCGCTGGCGCATTTCACCACCGCCGGCAACGATGCCGACGGCTTCGCCCAGGCGGTGGACCGGTTCCTGCTGCCAAGGGGGCCGAAGGCTTAGGCGCCAGCACCAACGGCGCGGCCCTGCCCCCTCGCCCTCCCGTCGCTTCGCGCCGGGCCCCTCCCTCTCCCCGAGTGCTGTGTCCCGAGAGGTCGAAATCGCGCCAGCGATTTCGGGTGAGGGGGTGGCCCAGGCCTATCCGGCCCGACGCTGCCGCGCGACGGCAGCGCCGCTCTCGCCCAGATCCCAGAACAGCCCCGTCATCATCTGCAGCCCTTCGCGGGCCAGCGGGGCCAGCAGGTGCTCGTCCGGGCCGTGCTGGCGGCAGCCGCCATAGGAGTGCGGCACCCACACCGTGGCCAGGCCCAACGTGCCGGCAAAGACCTCGTTCGGAAGCGACCCGCCGACATTGGGCAGCACCATAGGCGCCCCGCCGGTGGTGGCGGCGATCGAGCCGGCGGCCCAGCGCGCCCAGGCATCGTCGGGGTCGAGCCGCGTCGCCAGCATCGGCGTGCCGGATTCGCTGACCTCGATGCCGCGGAAGCCCTTCGCCTCGAGATAGGCGCCGACCGTGCCCGGCAGGTCCGAGACATCGGTGCCGACGACGAAGCGCAGCTGGCAATGCACCCGTGCCGATGGCGGGATGGCGTTCTGCGGCGCGTCCGGCGTGCCGGCGGTGAAGGCCAGCACCTCCAGCGCGTTCCAGCCGAACACCCGCTCGGCCGGGCTCAGCCCCGGCTCGCCCCAGCCCTCGGCCAGCGGCGCGCCCTCGGCGTCGCGGGCGATGGCGACATCGGCCAGGGCCCGGCGAACCGAGTCCGGGACCGCCGGGGGCCGCAGCCCGGGCACGCGGATGGCGCCGCGGGCATCGACCAGCGCGGCGACGGCGTTGGCCAGGATGGTGGCCGGGTTGGGCAAGAGGCCGCCCCAATTGCCGGAATGGTGGCTGCCCTCGCGCAGGGTCAGGCGCAGGTCGAAATTGATCACGCCGCGGGTGCCGAGCGCGATCATCGGCCGGCCGACATCGAGCCGCGGCCCGTCCGAGGCGATCAGCACGTCGGCGGCCAGCAGGTCGCGGTTGGCGGCGCAGATCTCGTCCAGGCCGGGCGAGCCGATCTCCTCGCTGGTCTCGACCAGGAAGGCCATGTTGAAGCCGAGGCGGCCACCGCGCGCCTCCAGCACCTGCTCGACCGCGGCGATGTTGATCGAGTGCTGCCCCTTGTTGTCGGCGGTGCCGCGGCCGTACCAGCGGTCGCCCTCGACCGTGATCCGCCAGGGGTCGAGCCCGGCCCGCCAGCGCCCCGGTTCGCCCAGCACCACGTCGCCATGGCCGTAGCACAGCACTCCGGGCAGGCCGTCGCCCTCCTGCCGCCGGGCGATCAGCGCCGGGGCGTCGGGCGCAGCCGGGTTGTCGACGAGGTGCAGGTCGAAGCCCAGCCGGGCCAGGCTCGGCCCGATCTCGCGCTGGAGGTAGTCGAGCAGCGGCGCGCGGTCGGCCGCCTGGCTTTCGGTGCGGATGCCGATGCGGCGGTCGAGATCGGCCTTGTATCCGCCCTCGTCGAAATAGCGCGCCGCCCCGGCGATCGCCGCGTCCCGTGTCATGCCTAGCCTCCGCGAATACATAGGCTGTTGCTTGAGCTGTCATCCTCGGGCTTGGCCCGAGGATCCAGGGGCTTTCAGAGCCGTTCTCGGTGGCCCCTGGATTGCCGGGTCAAGCCCGGCAACGACAATAGGAAGGGGGCTGGACGGCCCCCTACTCCGCCGCCTCGGCCTTCGGATCGAGGATCACCGGCGGGTCGAAGGCGGTGACGCGGGGGGCCGGGCCTTCGAGCCGGGCGATCTCGACCAGGCAGGTGTGGGCGCTGGGCCCCTGCCCCAGCCGCGAGGTGCCCTGGTCGCGGGTCAGGACGTTCGGATTGCCGTGCTTGCACATCGCCCCGACCTGGCCCGGCACCTCCGGGTCGTACCAGGCGCCGGTGGCGAGCTGGATCACGCCCTGCATCACCCGGTCGGTGACCAAAGCCCCGGCCAGGCAGGCGCCGCGGTCGTTGAACAGCCGCACCACGTCGCCATCCTGGATGCCGCGGGCGGCCGCGTCGGCCGGGTGGATCCAGACCGGCTCGCGGTCCGCCACCTTCTCGCTGCGGCTGGTGACGCCGGCGTCGAGCTGGCTGTGCAGCCGGGTCTTCGGCTGGTTCGAGATCAGGTGCAGCGGGAACCGTTCCGTCTCCGGCGAGCCGAGCCATTCCGCCGGCTCGAACCATGTCGGGTGGCCCGGGCAGTCGTCATAGCCGAAGCCGGCGATACGGTCGGAGAAGATCTCGATCCGGCCGCTCGGCGTCGGCAGCTTGTTGGCCACCGGGTCGGCGCGGAACGCCTCGAGCAGGATCTTCGGCTTGTCCGACAGCGGCAGCTCGACATGGCCGATCTCCCAGAACTCCTGGAAGCCGGGCAGCTCGATCCCCGCCTCGGCGGCGGTGCGGCGATCGTTGTCGTAAAAATACTGGACCCAGCCCATCTCGTCGCGGCCCTCGGTGAAGGCCTCGCGGGCACCGGCCCGGTCCGACAGCTCGGTCAGGATGTCGAAGTCGCTGCGCGCCAGGCCGACCGGCGGGATCGCCTGCGGCATGGCCAGGATGTAGGGGTCGCGCGCGGCGCCGCCGATGTCGTTGCGCTCGAAGGTGGTGGTAGCCGGCAGCACGATGTCGGCGCGGCGGGCCACCGGGGTCCACCACGGCTCCTGCACGATCACCGTCTCCGGCTTCGCCCAGGCGCGCAGCAGGCGGTTGAGATCCTGGTGATGATGGAACGGGTTGCCGCCGGCCCAGTAGACCAGCCGCGTGTCCGGATAGGTGATCTTGTGGCCGTTGTAATCGTCGGTCTCGCCCGGCCGCAGCAAGAGGTCGGAGATGCGGGCGACCGGGATGTAGCGGCCGGTCGGGTTCGGTCCCGGGATGATGCGGGTGCGGCTGCGGCCGTCGCTGGCCGAGCCGACATTCGCCTCGGCGCCATAGCCGTAGCCGATGCCGCCGCCGGGCAGGCCGATCTGGCCCAGCATCGCCGCCAGCACCGTGCCCATCCAGTAGGGCTGCTCGCCATGGTCGCCGCGCTGCAGCGACCAGCTGAGGCTGATCAGCGTGCGCTGCGACGCCATGCGCCGCGCCAGGCCTTGGATGGTGTCGGCGGGCAGGCCGGAGATCGCGGCGGCCCAGTCGGCGTCCTTGGCGGTGCCGTCGGAGCGGCCCATGAGATAGGGCAGGAAGCGGTCGAAGCCGGTGGTGCAGCGGTCGACGAAGCCGCGGTCGTACAGCCCTTCGGTCACCAGCGTGTGGGCCAGGCCCAGCATGATCGCGGCGTCGGTGTTTGGCCGCGGCGCCAGCCATTCGGCGCCCGCCTCCTCCGCCATGTCGTCGCGCACCGGGCCGATATAGACGAACTGCACCCCAGCCTCGCGGCTACGGCGGTTCCAGTCGCGCTGCTGATGCTTGCCGGTGCCGCCCGAGGCGATCTGGCTGTTGCGTGGCGGCATGCCGCCGAAGGCCACGATCAGGCGGCCGTCGCTGGCGATGCTGCGCCAGTCGGTGGTCTCGACCAGCACCCGATTGAAGTCGCCGATGATGTGCGGCATCAGCGGCAAAGCGGCGCCGAAGCTGTAGTTGTTGACCGAGGCGGTGTAGCCGCCGGTGAAGCCCAGCATGCGGCGCAGCAGGGTCGGCGCATTGTGCAGCCGGCCGGCGCTGCCCCAGCCGTAGCTGCCGCCATAGATCGATTCGGCGCCATGCTCGGTCCGCACCCGCTCCAGCTCGCCCGCCACCAGCTCCAGCGCCATGTCCCACGACACCGGCACGAAGGCGTCGGCGCCGCGCCGGCTGCCGTCGCTGTTGTGCCGGTCGGCCAGCCAGCCGGCCCGCACCATCGGCTGCGGGATGCGCAGGTTGCCATGCACCATGCCGGGCAGCGAGTTGATGATCGGCGACGGATCGATGTCGCTGGCATAGGGCTGGATGCCGACCATCTTGTCGCCCTCGACGACCGCCATGACGGCGCCATAGTGGCTGGAGGACGGGCTCAGACGGGGCATGGCAGCTCTCCTGGTCGATCGCGGGCGCGGCGGACCCCAGATGGTCGCAGCCGAAATCGCGGCGTCAACCGGATTTCCGTCATAGCCGCCAACACCTATGGTCCCGGAGGGGCAACGGAGGCGTCGAATCGCCATGACGGCGGAGACCAGGGAGCGGCGGTGGCGGCGCAGGGCACGGCGCGGCGGCATCGTGCTGTGGCGGGTCTGGGGCGAGATCGGCGAGGATCGGGTGTTCGCGCTGGCCGCCGGCGTCGCCTACTACACCCTGCTGGCGCTGTTCCCGGCGATCGGCGTGTTCGTCTCCCTCTACGGCCTAGTCGCCGATGTCTCGACAGTGCAGCAGAACATCGAGGACCTGGCCGTCATCCTGCCGGCAGGCAGCCTGGAGCTGATCGCCGGGCAGTTGCAGCGCATCGCCAGCCAGCCGCCGAAGAGCCTGGGCCTCGCCTTCTTCGCCGGCCTCGCCATCTCGCTGTGGAGCGCCAATGCCGGGGTCAAGGCGATGTTCGACGCGCTGAACGTCGCCTATGACGAGGAGGAGCGGCGCGGCTTCGTCCGGCTCAACATGGTGTCGCTGCTGTTCACGGTCTGCGCCATCGGCTTCGCCGTGCTGGCCCTGGCGGTGGTGGTGGCGGCGCCGATCGCGTTGAAATACATCGGCCTCGGCTCGGACGCCGGCACGCTGATCCGGCTGCTGCGCTGGCCGGCGCTGTATGCGGCGACGATCATGGCGCTGACGCTGGTCTATCGCTACGGCCCCGGCGGCCGGCGCGAGCACTGGCTGAACTGGGGCGGCATCGTCGCCGCGACCATCTGGATCGGCGGGTCGATGCTGTTCTCCTGGTACGTCGCCCGCTTCGCCAACTACGGCGCGACCTACGGTTCGCTCGGCGCGGTGATCGGCTTCCTGACCTGGATCTGGCTGTCGACGGTGATCTTCCTGATCGGCGCCGAGCTGAACTCCGAGATCGAGCGCGAGCGGGACCGGCGGCCGAGGCGGGACCGCTGAGGCAGCGGCCCCGCCCGATGTCGTCGCCCGTCAGCGGGTGACCAGATCCGCCGGCAGGTCGCGGTCGTGGAACTTCTTGAAGGTGGCGTTCAGGCTGCCATCGGCGAAATGCGTCTTGATCCAGTCGTCGAGCCAGGCCTTCAGCTTCGGCTCGCCCTTCGGCAGGGCGATGCCGAGGTTCAGTTCCTGCTGCACGAACTTGGTCTCCAGCTTGTCCGACCGACCCTTGTTCATCTCCGACACCACCGCGCTCTGGGTCGAGACGATGTCGACCTGGCCGGAGACGGCGGCGGTGATCAGCGTCGCGTCGTCCTCGAAGCGGACGATCTCGGCATCCTTGGCGTTCCTGGTCACCAGCGTGTCGTTGACCGTGGCCCGGGTCACGCCGATGCGCTTGCCGGCGAGGTCGGCATAGTCCTTGACCGCGACGCCGGCCGGGGCCGCGACTTCGATGTTCAGCGTGGCGTAGGGGATGGTGAAATCCACCGCCTTCTTGCGCTCCTCGGTGATCGCCAGGTCGGCGACCAGGATGTCGGCCTTGCCGGTCTGGATCGTCGGCACCCGGGCGGCGTTGGTGATCTGCACCAGTTCCAGCTCCGCGCCGAGATCCTTGGCGATCATCTTCGCCGTCTCGACATCCGAGCCGGTGGGCTGCAGCTTGTCGTCGACGAAGGCGAACAGCGGCACGCCCATGGCCACGGCGATGCGCACCTTCTTGGTCGACTGGATGTCGTCCAGCGATTCCGCCTGCGCCAGCGGCGCGGCCGCGACCCAGAGCACCGCCGCTGCCGCGGCAAGCTTCAGCAAACCTCTCATCACGTTCCTCCACCCTTGGTTCGATTGCGGCAGGACCGGCTGCCGTCCCGTGTCACAGCCCGTTGGACAGGAAGTCGCGGAGCTCCCCCGTCTGCGGAGCCGCCAGCATCTCGCCCGGCCCCGTCTCCCAGACCTTTCCCAGATGCATGAAGATGATCCGGTCGGCGACGCGGCGGGCGAACGCCATCTCATGCGTCACCACCAGCATGGTCATGCCGCCGCGGGCCAGGCCCTCCATCACCCTCAGCACCTCGCCCGTCAGATGCGGGTCGAGCGCCGAGGTGACCTCGTCGAACAGCATCACCTGCGGGCTCATCGCCAGCGACCGGGCGATCGCCACCCGCTGCTGCTGGCCGCCCGACAGCTGCTCCGGATAGGCGTCGATCTTGTCGGCCAGGCCGACCCGCTCCAGCGCGGCGCGCGCCAGGTCGCGGACCTCGGCGCCGCGCATCTTCCTCACCCGGCGCGGCGCCAGGGTGATGTTCTGCTCCACCGTCAAATGCGGGAACAGGTTGTAGCTCTGGAACACCATGCCGACGTCCTGGCGCAGCGCGCGCAGGTTCAGGTCGGCCGCATCGACCTTGTGGCCGCAGACCTCGATGTGGCCCGACTGGATCGTCTCCAGCCGGTTGACGCAGCGCAGCGCCGTGCTCTTGCCCGAGCCGCTGCGGCCGATGATGGCGACGACCTCGCCGCGGGCGACCTCGAAGGAGACGCCCTTGAGCACCTCGAGCTCGCCGAAGCGCTTGTGCACATCACGCAGCGTGACGACGGCCGACATTCATCTTCCTTTCGAGGGAACGGCTCCAGCGCGACAGCGGGTAGCAGAGGGCGAAGTAGATCAGCCCGGCGATGCCGAAGACGAGGAATGGCTGGAACAGCGAGTTGTTGATGACCTGGGCGGCGCGGGTCAGCTCGATGAAGCCGACCACGGAGGCGAGCGAGGTGCTCTTCAGCACCTGCACCAGGAAGCCCACGGTCGGCGGCGTGGCGATGCGCATCGCCTGGGGCAGGATGACGTCGGTCAGCACCTGCCAGCGGTTCAGCGCCAGGCATTCGGCCGCCTCGCCCTGGGTCTTCGGCACCGCCTCGACGCAGCCGCGCCAGATCTCGCCGAGGAAGGCGCTGCAATAGATCATCAGCGACACGCCGGCGGCGAGCAGCGGCGGCACCTCGATGCCGACGATGCCGAGGCCGAAATAGACCAGGAACAACAGGATCAGCAGCGGCGTGCCCTGGATGATCTGGACATAGACGAAGGCGGCGCGGCGCAGCATCCGGCCGCGGGAAATTCGCAGCAGCATGACGCCGAAGCCGGCGACGCTGCCGAGGGCGAAGGCCAGCAGCGAGAGCACGACGGTCCAGGCCGTGCCCTGCAGCAGGTAGACCAGGTGGTTGATCGTAAAGGCGCCGCCCATGCCGGCCTCCTCAAAGCGGGGTGCCAAGCCGGCGCCGGCGCGGGAAGATCGCCTGGCCGAACAGGTGGAAGCCGAACTTCAGCAGCAGCGCCATGGCGAGGTACAGGAGCGCCACGACGATGTAGGTCTCGAACGGCCGGAAGGTGTCGGACTGGATGTTGTTGGCGATCGCCGTCAGCTCCTCCGCCGAGATCTGCGAGGTGACGGAGGAGGACAGCATCATCAGCACGAACTGGCTGGTCAGGGCCGGGTACACCCGTTCCAGCGCCGGGCGCAGGATCACGTCCCAGTAGATCTGCGGCGTCGACAGGCCCAGCGCCTGGGCCGCCTCGACCTGGCCGGGCGGCACCGTGTCCATGCCGGCGCGCACGATCTCCGCCGTGTAGGCGCCGACATTGATCACCATGGTCAGCACCGCGGCGGCGAAGATCGGCAGCCTGAGGCCGATGCTGGACAGGCCGAAGAACAGGAAGAAGATCTGGATCAGATAGGGGGTGTTGCGGACGATCTCGACATAGGTGCCGCACAGCCCGGCGATCCAGCGCGACCGGCCGCGCCGGCCGATGGCCAGGACCACGCCGATGGCGAGGCCCAGCACGGTCGCCACCGCGGTCATCTCCAGCGTCATCAGCGCGCCGTGCAGGAAGGCCGGCCAATAGTCGCGCAGGCTGTCGAAATCGAACTGGTACCGCATCGGGCCTGCGCCCCTCCCCTGCTATCGCCTTGTCCCGACGCCGCTCAGTAGCCGGGCGGCGGCGCGTCGACGAAATAGTCCGGATTGTGATCCTTGATGCCGCCGATATCGGCCAGCAGCGCCCCGAGATGCGCCCCCATCGCCACCGCGGCTCGGTCCGGGTCACGCGCCTCGATGCCGTCGAGGACGGCGCCGTGCTCGGCGATGATCCGCGCCAGCCGTCCCTCCTCGGGCAGGGTCAGGCGGCGGTAGCGGTCGACCTGCAGCTTGACCTGCTGCACCAGCGACCAGATGCCGGGATATCCGGCCGCGTCGGCGATGCCGGCATGGAAGGCCTCGTCGGCCTGGTGGAAGCCCTCGCGGTCGCCCGCCGCCTCGGTCTCCCGCAGCCGCTCCATCACCGCCCGCAGGGCCGCGACCTGGCTGCTCCTGGCCCGCTCGGCCGCCATCCGCGCCGTCGTCTCCTCGAGCGATTTGCGGATGATGATCGCCTCGGGCAGGGCATGGACCGGGATGCGCGACACGAAAGTGCCGGATTGCGGGAAGATGTCGACCAGCCCCTCATCGGCCAGGCGCAGCACGGCCTCGCGCACCGGGGTGCGGCTGACGCCGTAGCGCTCGGCGATCTCCTTCTCCACCAGCGGCGTCCCCGGCTTCAGGCGCAGGGCGACGATATCGCCGCGCAGCGCCCGCCGAATCAGGGCCGAGGCGGTGGTCGGCTGCCCCTGCGACAGCGCGTCGAGCCGCGGCGATCGCGGCATCCGCCGCCGTCCTGCCGGTCCGTCCGCCGCCGCCGCACCGCGCATCCGCATATCCCTGTGTGATACTGATATGCACCGTATACTAAAATATCAGTTGTTCAAGTGCGAGGCTTTCGCCGGTGCGTCCCAGGGATTCCGCCGATGTCCGGATTGCCCCAAGGAATGACTCGCCATCCCTGGCGGCCTATGCCTTGATTCCGTGGCGTAAAGACCATTTGAATGGAACACCGAAGGTCGTGGCGCCCCGGAACGATGGGAGCAATGCGGCGGGGCGTGGAGACGAGGGAGAGCAAAGAGAGATGGCGATCAAGCAGCGGGGCCCCCAGCGGTTGAAGCAGTTGCTGAAGAGTTGCGGCGCACGCGTGGATGCCAGGGTGCGCGAGCAGCTTGCGGCCTTGCCGGCGGGCTGGTCCCGGCCGGTCAGCGGCATGTTCGCGCGGGTCGAACGTATCCTGACCGACGAGGAGCGCCAGACCTTCCGCTGGACCGAAGTGCGGGACCGCGACGGGCGTCTTGCCGCCTCCTGGTCCGGGGCGCGGGATTCGGGCGTGCTGATCGACCAGATCGTCGAGGAGGCGGTCACCGACCTGTCCGACACCGGCCCCGCAGGCTGGAAGAATTCGGCCGCCGAGCTGGCCACCAGCATCCGTGGCATGGCGGCGAAGGCGTCGTCGCCGGCCGCCGCCGCCAAGGCCGCCGCCGCGGCATTGCCGATCATGATCGCCGAGGCACAGGCCTATTTCCGCAACCCGGACGCGGAGGCCGGCGCCATCACCCAGCAGATCCGCGAGGCGCTGCAGCGCCTGGACCACGAGGCGCGCCGGTCGCTGCGCGCCAAGCTGATCCCGGACGCGTCGTAAGGTTCATCGCCGGTGTCAAGGTTGGGTTCGCGGCGAGCGAACCCAACGCCGTGCCGTCCGGGAGAAGTGTTGGGTTCGCCCCTGGCGAGCCCAACCTACGTTTCGCAAGCCTTCGCCGTCCGCACGGCAACCTGCCGCTCCCGCCGCCGCAGCAGCATGTAGGCGACCAGCGCCGCCGCCAGGGTGGCGGCGACCAGCACGGCCAGCATCGTCTGGAAGGCCGCACCATAGGCCTGGGCCAGTGCCGCCCGGCCGAAATCGGGCAGCATCGCCTCGGCCCGGGCCATGTCGCCGCCGGCCAAAGCGTTGACCGCGTCGGCCACCTGGCCCCCGCCGCCGGCGGCCCGGTGCAGGCCGGACTGGCCGAGCGCCACCACCAGGGCGCCGGCGGCGGCGATCGCCACCGCCTCCCCCGCCACCCGCATGGTCGAGAAGATGCCGGTGGCCATGCCGGCACGCTCGCGCGGCACCACGCTGACCGACAGGTCGTCCATCAGCCCCCAGGGCAGGCCGGTGCCGATGCCGATCACCAGCATCGGCAGCGCCAGGGTGGCGGCACCGGCGCCGACCGGGACGGCGGCGAGCCAGCCGAGACCGAGCGCGGCGATCACCAGCCCGACTGCCGACAGCACCGCCGCTGGAACGCGGCGGGCCAGCAGCCCGGCCAGGAACGGCACCACCGCCATCGGCGCTGACAGCGCGATCATCAGCCCGCCGGCCTCGATCTCGCTCATCCCCTCGGCGCCGATGAAGCGCACGGGCAGCAGCACCAGCGGCACCACGAAGCAGACCGCCGTCGCGATCGGCAGGAACTGCGCCCCGACGAAGCGCGGATAGCGGAACAGCGACAGGTCCAGCATCGGCCGACGCACCCGGGTCTCGACCGCGACGAACAGGGCGAGCATCGCCGCGGCGCCGAGCAACAGGCCCAGCACCACCGGGCTGCCCCAGCCGTCCTGCGGCCCCTGCATGATGCCGAAGGTCAGGAGACCGAGGGCGGCGGTGAAGCTGAACAGCCCAGGCCAGTCGACGCCGGTGGCGCCAGGGTCGCGCGATTCCCGCATCCGCGGCAGGCCGAACAGCAGGACCAGGGCGCCGATCGCGGTGCCGGTCAGGAAGATGGCGCGCCAACCCAGCGTCTCGACCAGCACGCCGGCCAGGATCGGGCCGAAGGCCAGGCCGATGCCGAAGCTGGTGCCGAGCAGGCTGAAGGCGCGGGTGCGGGCCGGGCCTTCGAACTCCTGCGCCAGCGAAGCGGCACCGCCGGCCATGGCGATCGAGGCGGCGATGCCCTGGGCGCCGCGCATCAGGTCGAGCGCCACCACCGACGGGGCGAAGCCCAGCACCAGCGACAGGAGGGCGAAGCCGGCGACGCCGATCGCGAACATGCGCTTGCGGCCGAGCTGGTCGGCCAGGGCCCCGGCGGCCATGACGAAGCTGCCGAAGCTGAGCACGAAGGCGTTCACCACCCAGCCCAGGGCGACGGGGCTGCCGCCGAGCTCGCGCCCGATCGCCGGCAGCGCCACCGCCGGGCCGGTGAAGCTGAGCGGCATCATCAGCCCGGCCAGGCAGACGGCGCCCAGCACCCACAGGCTGTTGGCGGAATCGTCGGGGATGGCGCGTGCGGTCATCTCGGCTCTCCCTCGCGTCAGATCGACATGCCGCCGTCGATGGTCAGGGCGGCGCCGGTGACGAAGCGGCTTTCGGCCGAGGCCACCCAGGCGACCAGCCCGGCGATGTCGTCGCCGCTGCCGTAGCGCGGGATCGCCATCAGCGACCGCAGCGTGTCGGCGCGCGGCCCGTCGGCCGGGTTCATGTCGGTGTCGGTCGGGCCGGGCTGCACCAGGTTGACGGTGATGCCCTGGGGCCCGAGATCACGAGCCGCGCCCTTGACCAGGCCGGTCAGCGCCGTCTTCGACAGGGTGTAGAGCGTGATCCCCGCCCCCGGCACGCGTTCGGCCAGGTTGCTGCCGATGACGATGATCCGCCCGCCCTCCGGCAGGTGCCGGGCGGCGGCCTGGGCGGCGACGAAGACGCCGCGGACATTGATCGCGATGCTGCGGTCGAACGCCTCGACCGGGATCTCGGCGAAGGGCCCGTGCAGGGCGATGCCGGCATTGGCGACCAGGATGTCGAGCCGGCCGAGCTCCGCCGCCGCCCGGTCCACCGCCGCGGCGGCCGCGACCGGGTCGGCGCTGTCGGCCTGGATCAGCAGGGCGCGCCGGCCCGCCGCCTCGATGTCGCGCGCCGCCTCCGCCGCCTTGTCGGGCGAGGAACTGTAGGTGAGAGCCACGTCGGCGCCCTGCCGCGCCAGGCGGCGGGCGATGGCGGCGCCGATGCCGCGGCTGGCGCCGGTGACCAGCGCCACCGTTCCGGACAGGTCGGCCATGGGATGCTCCATATATTTAATGATCGATAAATAAATAGCTGGCGCAGTTGCATCCCGTGGTCAAGCGATTTATTTATGGATCGTTAAAGAAAGGAACGGAGATGGCGGAGCGCGGCCGACCCCGCGGGTTCGATCGGGACGTCGCCCTGCGGCGGGCGATGGAGCTGTTCTGGCGGCACGGCTATGAGGGCGTGTCGATGGCCGACCTGACCGCGGCGATGGGCATCGCGGCGCCCAGCCTGTACGCCGCCTTCGGCGGCAAGGAGGCGCTGTTCCGCGAGGCGATCGCGCTGTACCGCGCCACCAACGGCGCGGCCACGCGCCGGGCGCTGGACTGCCAGCGCACGGCGCGCGGCGCAATCGAGGCGATGCTGCGCGACAATGCCGACGCCTTCACCGATCCCGGCCTGCCGAACGGCTGCTTCGTCATCCTCGGCGCCATCAACACGGCGCCGGAGCATGAGGGCGTGCGCGCCCATCTGCTGGATCTGCACAGGGAAGCCTGCGGCCTGATCCTGCGCCGGCTGGAGCAGGGCGCGGCCGCCGGCGAGCTTCCGGCGGGCGTCGATCTGGGCCCGGTGGCCGGCTTCTATTCGACGGTGCTGGCCGGGCTGTCGATCAAGGCCCGCGACGGCACCGGCCGCCGCGAGATGCATGCCATCATCGACCACGCCATGGCGGCGTGGGATGCGATGGTGGCGAAGGCCGCTACGCCGGCGGACGCTGCCAGCGGCGGGTGATGCGGTAGACCGAGGCCGGGGGGACATTCGCCACCGCCCGGCCGGTCTTCACCGCCTTGAGCCCGAGCCGGTCGAGAATGGCGCGCGGGATCGGGCAGCGCGGCCCGTAGGTGAACTGGTAGAACGCACCGTCCGGCCGCAGGTGGTGGAAGGCGCCGTCGAGGATGCCGATCACCGTCTTGGCCGGCATCGACAGCACCGGCAGGCCGCTGACCACGGCCCCCACCTTCTCGCCGTTGAACGGGTCGGCGCCGCCCAGCCGGGCGGCGTCCATGCACAGCACCTGCGCCGCCGGGAAGCGCCGCTGCAGCAGCGCCGCGAAATCCGGCCCGGCCTCGACCAGCGCCAGCCGCGATTCCGGCACGCCGCGGCCGAGCAGCGCCCGGGTGAAGGCGCCGGTGCCGGGCCCGAGCTCGATCACCGGCCCGGTCTCCGGCCCGATCTCGGCGGTCATCGCGGCCGCCAGGGCCCGCCCCGAGGGCACCACCGCGGCCACCCGCAGCGGCGCCTTCAGCCAGGCGCGGAAGAAAGCGAAGTCGTCGGCCGCGTCCTGGCGTCGCGTGGGACCGGTCCCGGGCCGCGGCGCCATCGCGGCGCCCGACATCAGGACCGGCGGCGCGCCGGCGGAGGAGACGGCGACGGCCTGCCGCCGGCGGGAGAAGCTACGCCACATCATCGTGCCCATCAGCTCGAGAGACAGCAGCGCGACCAGCACCATCAGCGCGATCGAAGGCGCGTTCGGGTTCGGTTCGATCAGCGACGCGGCGGCATAGCCGGTGCCGATGAACAGCCCGTTCCACAGCCCGATCCCGAGGGCGGTCGCAGTGAAGAACATCAAGGGGCGGGCCCGCAGCAGCCCGGCGATGCCGGGCACCACCAGCCGCACCGTCGGGACCAGCTGCGCCACCAGGGCGAAGACCGCCCCACGGTCGCGCAGCCAGGCGATGCAGCGGTCGACCCGCGCCGGCGCCATGCCGAAGAACCCGGCGGTGCGGCGCAGCAAGGCCCCGGCCCGCGCCTCGCCCAGGCCCCAGCCCAGCCCGTAGAACAGGGCGCAGCCGGCGATGCCGCCGATCACCGTCATCGCCAGGGCCAGCGGCAGCGACCAATAGCCCTCGCCCACCGCGACGCCCACCGCGACCAGCAGGCCGTAGGACGGCAGGATCGGCAGCAGGCGCTCGACCAGCATGAGTCCGAACAGACCGGCGACGCTGCAGACGGCGATCCAGGGCATGAGGTCTCCCAGCGGGTCCAAGGCCGACTCCCCTGTTATCATACCGGCAACGCGAAGGTCAGGGGAACGCGTTAGCGGCGCGCTCCGCTTATATGAGGACCGGCGGCAGGTTGCGGCAGCGGCGTTGCGTCGCGGCCGCGATCGTGGCGGGCCGAGCTGAAAAATTCCCGACCATTGTCGGCCCGGCGTCGTCCCGATCGTCCTACGACCGCTGCAACCGAAGGATGGGAGACCAATATGTCCTATGCAGACGGTTTCGTTCTGGCGGTGCCGAAGGCCAGGCTGGAGGAGTACAAGGCGATGGCGCGGCTGGGCGGGACAGTATGGAAGGACCACGGCGCGCTGGCCTATGTCGAATGCACCGGCGACGACGTGCCTTATGGCGAGCTGACCTCCTTCCCACGCGCGGTGCAGGCGAAGGAGGACGAGGTCGTGATCTTCTCCTGGATCGTCTATGAGAGTCGCGCCGCGCGCGACGAGATCGTGAAAAAGGTGATGGCCGACCCGCGCCTCAAGATGCCCCCGGCGGGCATGCCGTTCGACGGCAAGCGCATGATCTATGGCGGCTTCGAGGTGTTCGTGGAGCTGTAGGGAGCGGAATCCAGACCGCCCCATCCGTCATGGCGGGCGAAGCGTGGCCATCCAGTCCCGCAGCCGGAGCGGGCCCGGCCATTCTGGATGGCCACGCCCCTTCGGGGCTCGCCATGACGGTGTGGGTGGGATGCCCTGCCCATTCAGACAGGGTCGCGGTCGAACTGGCCGGCGCCGGCGACCGGCGCCAGCCAGGGCTCGCGGCGGATGACCCAGCCCTCGCGGGTCGGCTGCAGGTCGCCCGGCGCCTCGTCCAGCGCGCCGAGCAGGATTTCCACCCCATCCTCGGCCAGGTGGAACAGGCGCGAGCCGCAAAACGGGCAGAAGCTGCGGCCCTGATGGGTCTGCACCTGCCCGGTCGTCGTGAACGCGTCGCGCGGCCAGTCGGCATAGGCCATGGCGACGGCGCCGGTGGCCTTGCGGCATTCGCTGCAGTGGCAGATCCCGACCTTCAGCGGCTCGCCCCGGACGGTGAACCGCACCGCGCCGCAACTGCAGCCGCCCTGGCGCAGGCGAACGCCGTCGTCATCCACTCGCGGCTCCGGCTGCAGCACGGGATAGTCGCTCATCCGGCCCTCCATAGGATCCCTTCGAGGGACAACAGCGGACTGAGGCGCTTCGTCCCCGCGCCGGCCTAGCCGTCGGGCACGGGACGCTACTGCCGCAGGCCGGACAGCAGCGCACCGAAGGCCTTGACCGCATGCCGAGCCGCGGCCTCCGGGTCGGGGGCATTGGCGATCCACTGGGCGGCATGCAGCATCGCGCCGTTGAGCAGCCGGGCCGTGGTCTCCGGGTCGACCGGCACGATCACCCCGTCCCCGGCCAGGCGGCGCAGGCTGCCGCTCATCGAGGCGATGCATTCGGACTGGCCGTCCCAGGTCGACGGATCCCCGAGCACCGAAGGGCCGTCGCGCAGGACGATGCGCCGGATCTCCGGCTCCAGCGCCATCTCGAGATAGGCGGTGCACTCGTCGGCAAAGGCCTGCCAGGGCGAGCCGGCGCGGCCCGAGACCTCGCGCAGCCGCACATTCATCTCGGCGTCGATCTCGGCGATCACCGCCCGCAGCAGGCCCTTCTTGTCGCCAAAATGATGGTAGAGCGCGCCGCGGGTCAGCCCGGCCTCGGCGGTGAAGTCGTCCATCGACGCCCCGGCATAACCCTTGGTGCCGAAGGCGTGGCGGGCCGCGCGCAGCAGCTTGGCGCGGGTCTCGGCGATCATTTCGCTGCGGGTGGCCATGGCCCTCCTTTCACATACGCAGCGTATGATAATTGACATACGCCTCGTATGCAATTATCTGCTTCACATACGAGGCGTATGCAAGTGATGCTGCCCGCAGCGGAGAGCGCCATGACCAACCCCTATGCCGAGATCTTCCGCGCCCCCGGCGCAAAGGCGTTCTCGGCGGCCGGCTTCATCGCCCGGCTGCCGCTGGCGATGATGACGCTGGGCATCGTCACCATGCTCTCGCAGGCGCGCGGCGAATACGCGCTGGCCGGCGCCGTCTCCGCCACCTTCGCCCTGGCCAACGCGCTGATCGCGCCGCAGATCTCGCGGCTGGTCGACCGGCGCGGCCAGGGCCGGGTGGCGATCCCGGCCACGCTCGTCACCGTGGCGGCGATGGCCGGGCTGATGCTGGCCACCCGGTTCGGCGCGCCCGACTGGACCCTGTTCCTGTTCGCCATCGGCGCCGGCGCCATGCCGAGCCTGAGCGCCTTCGTGCGGGCGCGCTGGACCGAGCTGTACCGCGACACGCCGCAGCTGCGCACCGCCTTCGCCTTCGAATCCGTGGTCGACGAGGTGATCTTCATGACCGGCCCGATCGTCGCGATCGGGCTGAGCGTCGCCGTGTTTCCGGAGGCCGGGCCGCTGGTCGCGACCCTGCTGCTGGCCGCCGGCGTGGCGCTGTTCAGCGGCCTGAAGGCGACCGAGCCGCCGGTGCATGCGGCGGAGGCCGGGCGCGGCCGCTCCGTCGTCCGGCTCGGGTCGGTGCGGGTGATCGCCCTGACCATGGTCGCGGTCGGCGCCATCTTCGGCACCGCCGAGGTCACCGCCGTCGCCTTCGCCGAGGCGCATGGCGCCACCGCCGCCGCCAGCCTGGTGCTGGCCGCCTATGCCCTCGGCTCGCTGATCGTCGGGCTGGTGTTCGGGGCGATCAAGCCGCGGATCTCGCTGGCCGCCCAGTTCGCCCTGGCGATCGGCCTGGCGGCGCTGACCACCCTGCCGCTGCTGGTGGTCGACAGCATCCCGGCGCTGGCGCTGGTGCTGTTCCTGGCCGGCGCCGCGGTGTCGCCCACCATCATCACCGCCATGGGGCTGATTGAGCGGCTGGTGCCGCCGTCGCAGCTGACCGAGGGCATCACCTGGGTGATGACCGGGATCGGCATCGGCATGGCCGTCGGCTCCTCCGCCTCCGGCCGGATCATCGACGAGTTCGGCGCCTCGGCCGGGTTCTCGGTCTCGGTCGCGGCCGGGGTCACGGCGTTGACCATTGCCCTGCTCGGCCAGCGCTGGCTGCGCGGCCGGGCGCCGGCCGGGGCGGCTTTGCCCATCGAAGCCTGACCGACCGTTCGGTCAATCGCAGATTAGATTCGCCGATGCGATGGCGAATCCAACTTGCGCGGTGACCTCAGAGATGCGGGCCCAACAGCGACAGGTCGGCGGGGCCGAGCCGGTCCTTGGCGGTGCGCAGCTGGTGCCAATAGGGATACAGCACCGGCGGCGCGCTGACCTGGTCGAGCCGCGCCCGCTCCTCCGCCGTCAGCACCAGATCGGCGGCGGCGAGGTTGTCCTTCAGCTGCGCCTCGGTGCGGCCGCCGATGATCACCGACGTCACCGCCGGACGGCCCAGCAGCCAGGCCAGCGCCACCTGGGCGCCGGAGACGCCGCGCGCCTCGGCGATGCCGACCAGCGCGTCGACGATGGCCCACAGCCGATCCTCGTCGCGGATCGGCGGCTCGTCCCAGCCGGCCAGCTGGCGTGTGCCCTCCGGCGTCACGTTGCGGCGGTGCTTGCCGGACAGGAGGCCGCCGGCCAGCGGGCTCCACACCAGGATGCCGAGGCCCTGGTCGATCGACACCGGCACCAGCTCGTACTCCGCCTCGCGTGCCTCGAGCGTGTAGTGGATCTGTTGGCTGACGAAGCGCTGGCGATGGGTACGGTCGCTGACCCCGAGCGCCTTCATCAGGTGCCAGCCGGAATAGTTCGAGGCGCCGATGTAGCGGACCTTGCCCTGGCGGACGAGGCTGTCGAGCGTGTCGATCGTCTCCTCCAGCGGGGTCTGCCCATCCCATTGATGGACCTGGTACAGGTCGATCACGTCGGTCCGCAGCCGCTTCAGGCTGGCCTCGCAGGCCTCGATCAAATGGTGGCGCGACAGGCCGCGGTCGTTCGGGCCGTCGCCCATCGGGAAGCGCGCCTTGGTGGCGATCAGCACGCCGGCCTTGCGCTTGCCGCCCAGCACCTCGCCGATGATCTCCTCCGACCCGCCGGTCGAATAGACGTCGGCGGTGTCGATCAGGTTGACGCCGGCATCGAGGCACAGGTCGATCTGGCGCCGCGCCTCGTCGACGCCGGCATTGCCGACTTTGGCGAAATTGCCCTTGCCGCCCATGGTCATGGTGCCGAGGGTGATGGCGGAAACCTTGAGGCCGGAGCGGCCGAGCAGACGGTATTCCATGACGGCGCCTCTTTGTGTCGGGGTCGACCAGTCCTAGACCCGCCGATTTCAGCGTTCCAACGGAAAGATCAGATCGGTTTCAGCGCCGGCAGTGCTGAATGGACAGCGGCGATTGCGCCGCAGCGCCGGGCTCTGCACACTCTTTGGTTCCGGTCGGCCGCCAGGACCCGCTCATGCGATCCACCATCGCCATCCCGGTCACCGTCCATCCGACGCCGGACGCGCTGGGCCGCACCGTCGCCCAGCGCATCCTGGGCGGGATCGAGCGCGCGGCGGAGGAGAGCCGGCCCTATCTGCTGGGCTGCCCGGCCGGTCGGTCGGCCGCGCCGGTCTATGCAGCGCTCGGCACGCTGGCCGGTATGACCCGGTTCGACCTGTCGCGGCTGGTCCTGGTGCTGATGGATGAGTATCTGGTCGAGGGGCCCGACGGGCCGGTGCTGTGCGACCCGCGGGCGCATTACAGTTGCCGCCGCTTCGCCGAGCAGGAGATCCGGGCGGTCGTGAACGCCAAGCTGCCGGCGCCGCGGCAATTGCCGGCGGCAGGGGTCTGGTGCGCCGACCCGGCACGTCCCGACGCCTATGACCGGCGGATTCGCGACGCCGGCGGCATCGACCTGTTCCTGCTGGCCAGCGGCGCCAGCGACGGCCATGTCGCCTTCAACCCGCCGGGCAGCCCGGCCGAGGGCGGCACCGGCATCGTCGCGCTGGCGGAGGAGACGCGGCGCGACAACATGGCGACCTTCCCGGGCTTCGCCGCCATCGCCGAGGTGCCGCGCCGGGGCGTGTCCGTCGGGCTCGGCACCATCGCCGGGCTGTCGCGGGCAGGGCTCATGATCATCCACGGCGCCCACAAGCGCCAAGCGGTGCGGCGGCTGCTGGAAAGCCGCGACTTCGAGCCCGACTGGCCGGCCACCATCCTGCATCGCTGCCGTCATCCGGAGATTCATCTCGACGCCGCTGCGGCGCGGGAGGCGGCGTGAATACGGAAGAAGGAGCGGTCGATCGCGGCGCAGACCGGATCCCGGCCGCGATCGACCGCACCCTGCTCAGTTGAACACCGCCTCGTAGAAGCGGAGCCCCTGGGCCTTCGGAAGATCAGTTGCCGCCGGCACCACGGGGTTGATGAAGACGCCCTCCATCATCCCCTTGGTCGGATGCCGGATGTTGTAGACCTGGGCCCCGAGATCCGGCGTCGGCGGCACCGTGAACAGGATCGCGAAGGGGTGGCGCCGCAGCAGGCCCGGCGACCCGTAGGGCGAGAGGCGGGCAGCGACCAGCGTCGCCTCCACCCGCCCGCCCGGTCCTTCGATCACGAAGGTCTGTCCGCGGTGATCCTTGAAGTCGTCGAAGCTGAGCTCGGCGAGCATCACGGCGCTCCCTCAGTTGCGCGACGGGTAGATGCCTTCCAGCGCGATGATCCAGTTGATCGCCAGATAGGGCGGCGCGAGCGAGAAGGGCTGGGTGCCGCCGGTCGGGCCGATGGTGCCGGTGACCGGGATCGTCAGGTTCACCGAGGGGCTGGCGCCGCCGGCGGCGAAGGTGTTGACGTCGATGGTCGTGCCGGAGCCCGAGTCCAGGAAGTTCGGGGCGCCCAGGATCGAATCGGCAGCCGCCGCGGTCAGGGTGGTGCTGCCGGGACTGGTCGCCACCTTCTGCTGCCCGGTCAAGGCCGCAGTATGGGTGTGCGCCGGCATGTTGTTGATGGTCAGGGTGGTGGACTCGGTGCCGCCGACCTGGCCGAGGACGTAGTTGCTCAGCCCCGGCCCCTGGCCGGCGCCGACCGGCAACCGGCTGAACAGGTTGGGCAGCTGGAAGGTGGTCGTGCCGTTACCTCCATAGGTGGTGCCGAGCAGGCTGAATAACGCCTGGTTCTGCGCGATCGACAGGGTCTGGCCCCCGCAAAACGCCCAGCCGCGCGGCGCGAAGTTCGGGGCCCACCCCATGATCGTGGCGAGGAAAGTTTCCATGCCAAAATGCTCCTGAATAATGGGATCAATAATCGTCGAAGCTGAGTTCGGCGCTCTCAGCTGCGCGACGGGAAGATGCCTTCCAGCGCGATGATCCAGTTGATCGCCAGATAGGGCGGCGTGAGCGAGAAGGGCTGGGTGCCGCCGGTCGGGCCGATGGTGCCGGTGACCGGGATCGTCAGGTTCACCGAGGGGCTGGCGCCGCCGGCGGCGAAGGTGTTGACGTCGATGGTCGTGCCGGAGCCCGAGTCCAGGAAGTTCGGGGCGCCCAGGATCGAATCGGCAGCCGCCGCGGTCAGGGTGGTGCTGCCGGGGCTGGTCGCCACCTTCTGCTGCCCGGTCAAGGCCGCGGTATGGGTGTGAGCCGGCAGGTTGTTGATGGTCAGGGTGGTGGACTCGGTGCCGCCGACCTGGCCGAGCTCATAGTTGCTCAGCCCCGGTCCCTGGCCGGCGCCGACCGGCAACCGGCTGGCGAGGTTGGGCAGCGCGAAGGTGGTCTGGCCGTTGCCGCCATAGGTGGTGCCGAGCAGGCTGAACAGCGCCGTGTTCTGCGCGATCGGCAGGATCTGGCCCCAGCAGTAGGCCCAGCCGCGCGGCGCGAAGTTCGGGGCCCAGCCCATGACCGTGGCGAGGAAAGGTTCCATCTGAAATGCTCCTGAAAAATGGTCGACAATGCACCAAACGCGTGATGCCGGTTCCACGGCATCGACGAGACGACGCGGAACCGGCAGCAGCGAAGATAAAACGAAAGGAAATATAGTTTCAATCTTAATCGAATGAATGACCAACTATGCTACCAACTTGATTAAAATCCAACAGAAATTTTCGCCACCCGCCGCCGGTCAGGCCGATCGCGCCGGCAACTTCGATCTTCTGGGTGACCGCAGGGGTGGCGCCTTTGGCGGCGAAGGCGTTGACGCGGACGATCGAGCCGGAGCCCTGGTCGGCGAAATTCGGTGAGCCGAGGATCGAGTCGGTGGTGGCCACGGCCAGGGTGGTGCTTTGGGGCCGGTCGCTATGTTCTGCTGCACATTTAGCCCCGTCGAATCATGGGTGTGAGACGGCAGGTTTCCGACGCCCAGGGTGACGTCCGTCGCCCCACCCACCGCCCCAAGCCCGATGTCCGAACTGGCGCCCATCGGGAACCGGCCAGTCAGGTTGGGCAGCCCGAAGGTGGTCTGGCCATCGCCGCCATAGGTGACGCCGAGCAGGCTGAACAGCGCCTGGTTCTGTGCGATCTGCAGCAACTGTCCCTGGCAGAAGGCCCAGTTTCTCGGCGCGAAGTTGGGGGCCTAGACCATGATCGTGGAGAGGAAAACTTCCATCTGAAATGCTCCTGAAAATAAATTGGCGACACAACAGACGCTTGCTGCCGGCCCCGCATCGACAAGAGCGACCGGAACCGGCAGCAGCCAAAGTAAATCGAAGCAGGAGTTATGTTCAATATTAATTAAATTATAGGCAAATCAATTCAATAACTTACCAAAAACCCAACAAATAAATCCTACCGCGCCAGCCAGCCGCCATCGACCGGCAGCAGCGCGCCGGTGACGTAGCCGCTGTGCGGCGAAGCCAGGAACAGCGTCGCCGTCGCCAGGTCCTGCGGCACGCCCCAGCGGCCGGCCGGAATCCGGTCGAGGATCTGGCGGGTGCGCACCGGGTCGGCTCGCAGCGCCTCGGTGTTGTCGGTCTCCATGTAACCGGGGGCGATGGCGTTGACGGTGATGCCCTTCGGCGCCAGCTCGTTCGCCAGCGCCCGGGTCAGCCCGGCGATGCCGTGCTTGGCCGCGGTGTAGGACGGCACCCGGATGCCGCCCTGGAAGGACAGCACCGAGGCGATGTGGATGATCCGGCCCCGGATGCCCTGCCCCACCATGTGGCGGGCGACGGCCTGGCTGAGGAAGAAGGCACTCTTCAGGTTGACCGCCATCACCGCGTCCCAATCCGCCTCGCTGAACTCCAGCAGGTCGGCGCGGCGGATGATGCCGGCATTGTTGACCAGGATGTCGATGCGGCCGAGCCGGGCGACGATGTCGGCCACCACCGCGTCGAGCCCGGAAGAATCCTCCAGGTCGCGCACCACCTCGACGAAGCGGCGGCCGGTGCCCTCAATCGCCGCCGCCGTCTCCGGCATCTGGCGCGAGCCGAGCCCGGCGATGTCGGCCCCGGCCTCGGCCAGCGCCAGGGCGATGCCGCGGCCGAGCCCGGTGCGCGCGCCGGTGACCAGCGCCACCTGGCCCGACAGGTCGAACAGGCTCACAGCAGGTCCCCCATGGCGACGAAGTCCATATCGGTGAAAGCCTGGTTGTCGCCGGCCATGCTCCAGATGAAGGCATAGGCGGCGGTGCCGGCGCCGCAATGGATCGACCAGGGCGGCGACAGCACCGCCTGCTCGTTGCGCACCACCAGGTGGCGGGTGGCCGCGGGCCGGCCCATGAAATGCATCACCACCGCATCGGCCGGCAGCTCGAAGTAGAAATACGCCTCCATCCGCCGATCATGGGTGTGCGCCGGCATGGTGTTCCAGACGCTGCCGCTGTGCAGCCGGGTCAGGCCCATCAGCAGCTGGCAGGTCGGCAGCACCTCGGGATGCAGGTACTGGTGCAGGGTGCGGCGGTTGCTGGTCTCGGGCGCGCCCAGCTCCTTGACGATTGCCTGGTTCCGGGCGACCACCCGCGACGGCAGGGCGGCATGGGCCGGGGTCGAGTTGATGTAGAATTTCGCCGGGTTGGCCGGGTCGACGCTGGCGAAGGCGACCGAGGCGATGCCCTTCCCGAGATAGAGCGCGTCCTGCGGCCCGACCTCGTACACCGCGCTGTCGGCGGTCACCCGGCCGGGCCCGCCGACATTGATCAGGCCGAGCTCGCGCCGCTCCAGGAGCGTGGCGCTGCCGACCAGCTTGGCCAGGTCCTCGCCGACCACCAGCGGCGCATCGGTCGGCACCGCGCCCATCACCAGCATGCGGTCGTAATGGGTGTAGGTCGCGCTCAGCCGGCCCGGCGCCATCAGCTGCTCGATCAGGAAATGCCGGCGCAGATCCTCGCCGTCGAGCATCTCGGCCTGCTCGTAATGCACCGCCTGGCGGGTGGTCGCGGCGTCGCTCGCAGTCATGCTGTCCTCTTCACGTCTATCGGATGCGGCCCGGGACGGGCTCGTCGAACAGTTCGGGGTGCTCGGCCTCGATCCGCGGCAGAGCGCGCAGGATCTCGGTCAGGTGGTGGCGCATCGCCCGCTCCGCCGCGTCGGGGTCGCGGGCGTCGATCGCCGCCATGATGGCGCGGTGCTGGTCGACCAGCGGCAGCATCGCCTCGGCGCCCGGCAGCGTCAGGGTGCAGATCCGGTCCATATGCGCCTTGAGGTCTTCCACCGCCATCCAGGCCAGGCCGCAGCCGGCGCCCTCGGCAATGGCGATGTGGAACAGCTCGTCGGCGCGCTGGAAGTCGTGGTGGTTGCCGCGCGACGCGGCCTTGGCCTGGGCGTCGAGCAGGTCGTCGATGCGCTCGCGGCTCGACCGGTCGAAGCCCTCGCAGGCGCGCCGCACCAGCGCCGCCTCGACCGTCTCGCGGACGAAGCGCGCCTCGGCCATCCGCCGCACCGACAGCTTGACCACGACCGTGCCGCGCTGCGGCTGCACCTCGACCAGCCGTGTCTTCGCCAGCGCGATCAGCGCCTCGCGCACCGGCTGGCGCGACACGCCGTAGCGCTGCGCGATCTCCTGCTCCGACAGCCGGGCGCCTGGCGGCAGCTCCAGCGCCACGATGGCGCGGCGCAACTCGCGCTCCAGCCGGTGCGCGGCGGATTCGAAGCTGTGGGCGGGGTCGATCTTCACGCCGGATCCTGCATGCCGTTGCCGCCTTGCATAACAGCCCATACTACCATACACAAGAATCCAGATCAGCCGACGGAGCCCGCCATGAGTTCGAGCCGCGACCTGGCCATCGCCTTCACCGAGGCGCGCCGCGCCGCCCGTGCCCTGCCGGATTATCCCGGCACGCTGCCGCCGGACCTGCCCACCGCCTATGCGGTGCAGGAGGAGGCGCTGGGCCTGTGGACCGACGCGCTGGTCGGCTGGAAGGTGGCCGGCATCGCCGAGACCTGGCGGCCGCGCTACGACGCGCCGCGCCTGGCCGGGCCCGTCTTTGCCCGCAACTTCCGCGACGCCCGGGAGCGCCGGGTGGAGACGCCGGTGATCCGCGGCGGCTTCGGCGCAGTGGAGGCCGAGTTCGTGCTGCGGATCGGCCGCGACATCCCCGCCGAGGCACGGCCGCGAACGATCGAGGAGATGCAGCCCTTCGTGGCCGCGGTCCATGCCGGGATGGAGATCGCCGGCAGCCCGCTGGCGACGTTGAACGACCTCGGCCCCGGCGCCGTGGCCAGCGACTTCGGCAACAATGCCGGTCTCGTCCTCGGACCCGAGATCACGGCATGGGACAGCCGGGCGCCCTCCGAGTGGACGGTGCGGATGCGGGTCGAAGGCGAGGTGGTCGGCGAGGGCAGCGCCGGCCGCGTCGCCGGCGGCGGGCCGATCGCCTCCCTCGCTTTCCTGGCCGAGCATCTCGGCCGCCGCGGCCGGGACCTGCCCGCCGGCAGCTGGGTGCTGACCGGCATGACCACCGGCGTCCATGTGGTGAAGCCGGGCGACCGGGCCGAGGCCGAGTTCGACGGCGTCGGCGCTGTCGACGTGCTAGTCACCGCCGCCGTCGGCTGAGCCTCTCCGTCATCGGGCGATGGCCACCCCGGCGTGCTTGGCCTTCTTCTCCGGCTCGACATGGATGCTGATGATCGTGTCGGCGCCGATGTCCTGTTTCAGCGTCGCTTCGATCCGGTCGCAGATGTCGTGCGCTTCGGAGACGCTCATCGTGCCCGGCACGACTAGGTGGAAGTCGATGAAGGTCATCCGCCCGGCGTGCCGCGTGCGCACGTCATGGGCTTCGAGCGCCCCGGCGCCGGTGCGGGCGATCGCCTCGCGGATGCGTGCCAGCGTCTCCGGCGGCACCGCCTCGTCCATAAGCCCGCCGACCGAATCCCGGACCATGGCGTAGCCGGACCACAGGATGTTCAGCGCCACGATCGCGGCGAGGATCGGATCGAGGATCTGCCAGCCGGTCAGGGCCACCAGGCCGACGCCGACCAGCACCCCGCCCGAGGTGTAGACGTCGGTCAGGACGTGCCGGCCATCCGCGACCAGCGCCGGGGCGCGGAGGCTGCGGCCCCAGCGCAGCAGGGCCCAGCCCCAGGCGCCGTTGATGGCCGACGCCGCCCCGCTGATCGCCAGGCCCAGCGCCGGCGCATCGAGCGGCTGGGGATCGAGCAGGCCGGCATACGCCTCGCGCAGGATCGACAGCGCGGCCAGGACCACCAGCAGCCCCTCGAACACCGCCGAGAAGTACTCGGCCTTGGTGTGGCCGTAGGGGTGGTTGGCATCCGCCGGCTGCGACGAGACCCTGAGCGCGATGAAGGCGGCGCCGGCCGCGACCACGTTGATGATGCTTTCGAGCGCGTCGGAGTACAGCGCGACCGACCCGGTGACCCAATAGGCGAGGAGCTTGAGCCCGAGCACCAGCGCCCCGACGAAGATGCTGGCCAGCGCGGCCTGGGAGGCGCGATCCATCTCTGAGCTCCGACCTGAGGATTCCGGAGGAAAACCTGCGGCGACGTGACGACACTCCAGGCCATGGAGTGCATCATAGCCGCCAAGTGCCGCAAGGCGCATTCGTCACGGGAGGAAGGGATGGGCGTTCTGCCGTCCGCTCTGTTGTCGAACGGCTATGCGCTGGATTGCAGCCCGGCGCGGCTGGGCTGGCTGGCGCCGAGCGATCCGGCGGAGGATCTCGCCGCCCTGCGCTCGCGCTACGATGCCGAGGGCTATCTCTGGCTGCGGTCGCTGCTGCCGCGGGCGGCGGTGCTGGAGTTCCGCCGCCATGTCTTCGCGCAATTCGCCGAATTCGGACTGCTGGCCGAAGGCTCCGACCCGGTCGAGGGCAGGACCTCCGACCGCCCGGCCGACGCCGCGTCGCGCGGCCGGCTGATGGAACTGGTGCGGTCCTCGGCCTTCGAATCCTTCTGCCTGATGCCGGAGCTGTGGCGCTTCATCGACCGGCTGATCGGCGGCAATTCCACCCTGCACCGGCGCAAGATCCTGCGCTTCACCCGGCCCGGCGACCCGTCCGCCACCGGCGCCCATTACGACCTGATCTATCTGCGCGCCGGCACCGACCGGCTGGTGACCGCCTGGATCCCGATCGGCGACGTGCCGGTGCGGATGGGCGGCCTGCTATATCTCGAAGGGTCGCATCGCCTGGGCCGCGAGATGGAGGCGGAGTTCGGCCGCAAGAATGCCGGGCTGTCGCCGGAGGAGCGGATCAGCGCCTACAACCGCAACATGACCGAGACCGGCTGGATCTCGAAGGACCTGCCGGCGATGGCGGAGCGCTTCGGCACCCGCTGGCTGGCCGCGGACTACGCCGCCGGCGACGTGGTGCTGCACAGCCCCTACATGATCCACGCCGCGACCCGCAACGACGACCCGGACGGGATCCTGCGCCTGTCGGCCGACATCCGCTTCCAGGACGTCCGCGACGAGGCCGATCCGCGCTGGGGCGCACATTGGGGCCTCGCGGATGGGCTATAAGCTGATGGGATAGGGTCGAACAAAGCTTGACCCTCATCGTCATGGCGAGCCCCGAAGGGGCGTGGCCATCCAGACTGTCGCAACCATGAGCGGCGGCTGAGAGCCTGGATGGGCCACGCTTCGCTCGCCATGACGAATAGGGAAAAGGTGAGAGTCTCTCGACTAGCCATCCCCTCCCCTCACCCGCCACCGCGGTAGAGGATGCGGAACTGGCGGGGCGGCATGGCGAAGTGTCGGCTGAAGGCCTCGTAGAAGCGGGAGACCGAACCGAAGCCGGCCTCGAAGGCGATGGTGACGATGTCGGTGTCGGTCGACAGCAGCAGTGCCTGAGCCACATAGAGGCGCTGGCGGGTGAGATAGCCGCCGATGCTCAGGCCCAGCGCCTCGCGGAAGATGGCCATGGCGTAGTTCGGATGCAGGCACACCGAGGCCGCCACGTCGGACACCGAGATCGGCTCGCTGGCATGTGCGGCGATGAAGCCGGCCATGGCCCAGACCTTGGCGTGCCGGCCCTCGGAGGCGGCGGCGCCGTCGCCGGTGTCGCTCAGCACCTCCCAGCCGCACAGGTCGCTGCGCCGCAGCCGCTGCTCGATCTCCTGCCGCACCAGGGCGGTGATCCGGTCGTCGCCCCGGTTCAGCTCGGCGTGCCAATGCTCGAACTGCGGCCCGTCGAAGGGCAGCGGCGCCCGGTCGCCGATCATGCCGCCGCCCAGCACCGCGCTTTTCAGCCGGGGCCCCAGCGCGGCGCTGAGGAACATCTCGATCGGCAGGTACAGGCAGACGAAGCTGGCCGGGCTCGACACCTCGATGGTCTGGTGCGGGATGGCGCCCCAGAAGAACACGAAGTCGCCGGCCCCGATCGTCACCCGCCTTCCGTTGAACAGATAGGTCGCCGCGCCCTCCAGCATCAGGTTCAGCTCGATCTGGCTATGCTGGTGCGCCCGCCGCATCACCAGCACCTCGCGCCGGGTGTCGGCGCTGACGATCCGCTCGGACAGACCCGGCAGTCTCGGTATGCGCGCAGTCGAGGCTCGGCTCATCGCTCACCTTAGGATCCCGGAAGAATTCGTCCCTGATCGGGACGACATGCGGAAACCATCGGATTCATACTCCCGGCACAAGGCGACGATAAGCTCCGAGACGAGGGGTCCGACCTCTGGCAGGCCGGACCCGTCCGTCGGAACACGAGGCCAAACCGAGGGAGGACCCTGATGAGTGGACTAGGCAGGATCGCCGGCATGATGTCCGGCTTGGCCGGAGCGGCCGTCTTAGCTCTGACGGCGCCGGCGATGGCGCAGTCGGACGTGAAGGGCGAGATCACCGTCTGGAGCTGGAACGTGGCAGCGACGGCCCTGAAGGCCGTGGTGCCGGACTTCAACAAGGCCTATCCGAACGTCAAGGTGACGGTCGAGGACCTGGGCAACCAGCCGGTCTATGACCGCGGCCTGGCCGGCTGCTCGGCCGGCGGCATCAACATGCCGGACGTCTATTCGGTCGAAAACCACGAGTCCGAGGTGTTCTGGGCCCGTTTCCCGGACTGCTTCCTGGACCTGAAGTCGCTCGACGCCAAGGAGGCCGACCTCCTCGCCAAATTCCCCAGGTTCAAGCTGGCGGAGCTGACCGTCGGCGACAAGATCTACGCCATGCCCTGGGATTCCGGCCCGGTCGTGGTGTTCTATCGCCGCGACATGTATGAGGCCGCCGGCGTCGATCCGGCCAAGATCGCGACCTGGGACGACTTCATCGCCGCCGGCAAGGCGGTGCAGGCCAAGGCCGGACCCGACGTCAAGTTCCTGTCGACCAACAGCGGCGCGACCAGCACGACCTGGTTCCGCGTCCTGGCCAACCAGGCCGGCTGCGCCTATTTCGACGAGACCGGGGAGAACGTCACGGTCAACCAGCCCGGCTGCGTCCAGGCCCTGGAGACGGTGAAGAAGATCACCGATGCCGGCCTGTTCATGGAGGGCGACTGGGACGGCAGCCTGCAGGCGATCAAGGCCAACCGGCTGGCCAGCGCCGTGTTCGGCGCCTGGTACGAGGGCTCGGTCCGTGGCAACGCGCCGGAGCTGAGCGGCAAATGGGGCGTCTTCCCGCTGCCGGCCTACACCGCCGGCGGCAACCGCGCCGCCAATCTCGGCGGCTCCTCGCTCGCCATCCCGGCCTCGTCGAAGAACCAGCAGGCGGCGCTGGCCTTCATCAACTTCGCGAACGGCCGGCCGGACAGCCAGATCACCCAGCTGAAGGCCTCGGGCCTGGTGCCGACTCTGCCGGAGGCGGTCAACGACCCCTATGTGCAGCAGCCGCAGCCCTATTGGGGCGGCCAGAAGGTCTGGGAGGTGGTGCTGAACACCCTGTCGCAGATCAAGCCGGCCCGCGGCACCCAGTATTTCGCCGAGGCCGACAACATCGCCGACGGCATCCTGCTGGCCTATCTGAAGGGCGGCTCGAAATCCGCCAAGGAGACCCTGGACGAGGCGGCAGAGCAGATCTCCGCCGCCACCGGCCTGCCTGTCGCCGAGTGACGGAGGCCGCGTGATGGGAACCGCCACCCGAGCCGGCCTCCGGGCCCCACAGACACGCGGGGCCCCGGCCACCGCCCTGTCGGAGGCCGGCGCCGGGTGGCGGCGCCGGCGCCATACGCTGGCGCCATACTGGTTCCTGCTGCCCTATCTCCTGGTCTTCGCCGTGTTCTGGTGCTGGCCGATCATCGATTCGGCGCTGCTGTCGCTGCAGAACACGCGGGTCAATCCCTGGGCCTGGAACCTCGCCATCAACTGGCGGCGCCTGCTGGTCGACCGCGCCTTCCAGGAGGCGCTGAAGAACACGCTGATCATCCTGGTGATCCAGGTGCCGGTGATGCTGACCCTGGCCACTCTGCTGGCCCTGGCCCTGAACTCGCCGCTCCTGAAGCTGCGGCCGATCTACCGCTTCGCCTTCTTCGCCCCGGTGGTGGTCAGCGACGTCGCCTATTCGGTGGTGTTCCGGCTGCTGTTCAACGGCCAGTTCGGCGCCGTCAACCACGGCCTGGCGGCGCTGGGCCTGGCGCCGATCGACTGGCTGCACGATCCGAACGCGGCGATGGCCACGATCATGGTGGCGGTGACCTGGCGCTGGACCGGCTACAACGCCATCATCCTGCTGGCCGGGCTGCAGTCGATCCCGCGCGACCTGTACGAGGCGGCGGCGATCGACGGCGCCACCCCGGTCGACCGCTTCTTCCGCATCACCCTGCCGCTGTTGAAGCCGATCGTGGTGTTCTGCCTGGTGCTGTCGATCATCGGCACCATGCAGCTGTTCACCGAGCCCTGGCTGATCACCGAGCGCGGCGGGCCGGGCGGCGCCACCGAGACGCTCGGCACCTATCTCTACAAGCAGGGCTTCGTCAGCCTGAACTTCGGCTATGCCGCGGCGATCGCCTACACCATCGCCGGCATGGCGGCGGTGATGGCGGCGCTCAACCTCATGCTCACCCGCGGCCGGAAGGCCTGAGGAGGATGGCGATGCTCCGCACCATCGGATCGCGCCGGCGCTGGGGAACCTGGGCCCTGACCGGCGGTATGGCGCCCGTGGCGCTGCTGTGGCTGGCGCCGCTCTACCTCATGGTGATCTTCGCCACCCTGCCGGACTATGCCATCTTCTCGCCGGAGCTGCCGCTGATGCCCGGCGGCAACTTCCTCGAGAACCTGGCCTTCCTCGACGACACGGCGAATTTCGGCCGGGCGATGCTGAACTCGATCGGCATCGCCACTGTCTCGGCGGTGCTGTCGCTGCTGTTGACCAGCATGGCCGGCTACGCCTTCGCCCGCTTCCAGTTCGTCGGCAAGCAGGCGACCTTCAGCCTGCTGGTCGCCACGCTGACCGTGCCCTATGCGGTGGTGATCATTCCGCAATACGTGCTGGTGGCGCGCGACCTGGGCCTGTCCAACACCTGGATCGCGGTGATCGTGCCGCCCTTGTTCAACTCGATCGGCGTGCTGTTCATGCGCCAGACCTTCCTGTCGCTACCGCAGGAACTCTTGGACGCCGCCCGCATCGACGGCGCGCGCGAGGGCCGGATCTTCTTCTCCATCGCCTTGCCGCTGGTGCGGCCCAGCATGGCGGCGCTGGCGATCATCCTGTTCCTGGCGTCCTGGAACAACTACCTGTGGCCGCTGCTGGTGGCGACCCAGTCGGAGGCCCGCACCGCCCCTGTGGCGCTGGGCAGCCTGATCGGCCTCAACGTCGTGCCCTGGGGACCGCTGATGGTCGGGGCCATGCTGTTGACCCTGCCCATGCTGGTCGTCTTCATCTTCCTGCAGCGCTATTTCGTCGCCGGCATCACCGCCGGCGCGGTGAAGTAGCGCCCCCACCTTCCGTTTCTGACGAGGCTTCCGAATGCTCGGCGTCTGCTATTACCCGGAACACTGGCCCGAAGCATGGTGGGAGGATGATGCCCGCCGGATGCGCGAGGTCGGCATCACCTTCGTCCGCATCGCCGAATTCGCCTGGTCGCGGATCGAGCCGGAGCCGGGGCGCTTCGACTGGGCCTGGCTGGACCGCGCTATCGACACGCTGGGCGCCGCCGGGCTGAAGGTCGTGATGTGCACGCCGACGGCGACGCCGCCGAAATGGCTGGTCGACCGCCACCCGGACATCCTGCCGGTGGACGAGAACGGCCGCGTCCGCGGCTTCGGCTCGCGCCGGCACACCAGCTTCTCCAGCCCCACCTGGCTCAAGGAAAGCGCGCGGATCACCGAGGAGGTGGCGCGGCGCTACGGCAGCCATGACGCGGTCGCCGGCTGGCAGACCGACAACGAGTTCGGCTGCCACGACACCGTGCTGTCCTACGGACCCGAGGACGTCGCCGCCTTCCGCACCTGGCTGCGCCATCGCTACCAGACGCCGGATGCGCTGAACCAGGCCTGGGGCAACGTGTTCTGGTCGATGGAGGCCGGCGGCTTCGACGAGATCATCGCCCCGGTCGGCGCAGTGACCGAGACCAACCCGGCGGCGCGGCTGGATTATTGGCGCTTCGCCTCGGACCAGGTCGCCGCCTACAACCGGATGCAGGTCGAGATCATCCGCGAACATTCGCCCGGCCGTTTCGTCACCCACAACTTCATGGGCTTCTTCCAGGAGTTCGACCACTGGCCGGTCGGCGAGGACCTCGACATCGCGTCCTGGGACAGCTACCCGCTGGGCACGCTGGAGAAGATCGCCTGCGACGATGACGAGCGGGCGCGCTGGGCCCGGACCTCGCACCCCGACCTGGCGCCGTTCAACCATGACCTGTACCGCGCCGTCGGCCGTGGCCGCTGGTGGGTGATGGAGCAGCAGCCCGGGCCGGTAAACTGGGCCGCCTGGAACCCGGTGCCGAAGCCCGGCATGGTCCGGCTGTGGAGCTGGGAGGCGCTGGCCCATGGCGCCGAGGTGGTCAGCTATTTCCGCTGGCGGCAATGCCCCTTCGCGCAGGAGCAGATGCATGCCGGGCTGAACCGGCCAGACCGCAAGCTCTCGGTGGGCGGCCAGGAGGCGACGCGGGTCGGGCAGGAGCTGGCGCGGCTGGGCGCCCTGCCCGCCTCCGGCCAGGCCCCGGTGGCGCTGGTGTTCGACTACGAGACCTCCTGGATCACCCGGATCCAGCCGCAGGGCCGCGACTTCCGCTACACCGACCTGATGTTCCGCTGGTACGAGGCGATCCGCCGCTTCGGGCTGGATGTCGACATGGTCCGCCCCGGCGCGTCGCTGGCCGGCTACAAGGCGGTGGTGGTGCCATCCCTCGCCCAGGTGTCGGAAGCGGCGCGGCAGGCCTTCGCCGGCACCGACGCCGTCATCCTGTTCGGCCCGCGCACCGGGTCGAAGACCCGCGACTTCGCCATCCCGGACGAGCTGCCGCCGGGCCTGCTGCAGGAGCTGCTGCCGCTGAAGGTCACCCAGGTCGCCTCGCTGCGCCCGAACCTGGTTGAGCCGGTCGAGGGCGCCGGCCTGAAAGGATCCATCCGGCGCTGGCGTGAATGGCTGGAGACCGACCTGCCGGCGCAGGCCAGCTTCGCCGACGGCGCCCCGGCCCTGGTCGGCGACGGCAAGCGCTTCTACCTGGCCGGCTGGCCGGACCCGGCGCTGCTGCGCGGCGTCGTGGCCGAGCTGCTGGGCCGCGCCGGGCTGGATCTCGTCGAGCTGCCGGAGGCGGTGCGGCTGCGCCGCCGCGGCGGCCTGACCTTCGCCTTCAACTATGGCGAGGCCGACTGGGCGGCGCCGGTGAAGGATGCCGGCCGCTACCTGCTGGGCCGGCCGGTGGTGCCGCCGCAAGGCGTGGCCTGCTGGCGAGCGGAATAAAGGAAGCGAGAAATGATCTACGGCACGATCCCGGGCGTGGCGAAGCCCATCGCCCGGATGGTGATGGGCGTCGACAACCAGGACGACCTGGCCAAGGCGGCGCCGCTGTTCGACGACTATATCGAACGCGGCGGCAACTGCTTCGACACCGCCCGGATCTACATGCGCGGCGGCTGCGAGGCGCTGTTCGGCGAATATCTGGCGAAAACCGGTGTGCGCGACGACATCGTCCTGATCGGCAAGGGCGCCCACACCCCGAACTGCACGCCGGAGGCGGCGCGCAGCCAGTTGGAGCAGAGCCTGGAGGCGCTGCGCACCGACCGCGTCGACATCTACTTCCTGCACCGCGACAACCCGGAGGTGCCGGTCGGCGAGTTCGTCGACGTGCTCGACGCGCTGCACCGACAGGGGAGGATCGGCGTGTTCGGCGGGTCGAACTGGAGCCTGGAGCGGTTCCGGGCGGCCAATGACTACGCCAGGCGCGCCGGGAAGACCGGCTTCACGGTGCTGAGCAACAACCTGGCCCTGGCGCGCATGGTCGAGCCGGTCTGGGCCGGCTGCGTCTCGGCCCGCGATCCGGAGTGGCTGCATCACCTGGAGGAGAGCGGCACGGCGCTGTTCGCCTGGTCCTCGACCGCCCGCGGCTTCTTCACCGAGCGCGGTGATGTGTCGAAGGCGGCGGAAGAGGCGGAAATCGCGAAGTCCTGGCACGCGGAGGACAATTTCGAGCGCCGCCGCCGTGCGATCGCTTTGGCCGAGGCCAAGGGCACCAGCCCGGTGCAGATCGCCATGGCCTGGGTGCTGTCGCAGCCCTTCGCCACCTTCGCCCTATCCGGCCCGCGCACGCTGGAGGAGAGCCGGCGCAATATCGAGGGCCTGTCGGTCACCCTGACCCAGACCGAGCGCGACTGGCTGGATCTGAAGCGGGACCAGCCGTAGGGCGCTCATCCCCCCACTGTCATTGCCGGGATTGACCCGGCAATCCAGCGATCGTCGACACCTCCTGGATGCCCGGGTCAAGCCCGGGCATGACAGTTTGGGGACGGTCTGCGAATCCATCCCCAGGAACCTGCGCGACCACCCAGGAAACCATTTGCAAATTGGTTCCCTTTGCGCTTGGCTGTTCGGCAAGATGAAGCGGCGTCGCGTGTCATGATCGGTCCTCAGGATCGACCGGCCGGCGTCCTCAAGCCCAACAGGGAATGGCAGATGGCTCGGAGCCGGAACGGCGGACGCGGCCTTTGGGAGACCAATGGCTGAAGTGGTTTCACCCGAATCCCCCATGTCCACGCCAAGCGGCGTGTCGAATTCCAGCGTGGCGCTGGAGCGGCTGCGCGCGCTGCTGGACGAAGAGGGCGATCGCGCCGAGTGGCAGCTGCCGACTGAGCGCGACCTGGCCGCCCGGATCGGCGTCGGCCGTCGCGCCGTGCGCCGGGCGCTGGAGGTGCTGGAGGCCGAAGGCCGGATCTGGCGCCACCAGGGCAAGGGCACCTTCGCCGGCCAGCGGCCGCCGGTGCAGCCGCATCTGATCGCCTCGCTGGCCGACCGCACCAGCCCGCTGGAGGTGATGGAGGCGCGGCTGAACATCGAGCCGGCGCTGGCCCGGCTGGCGGCGCTGAAGGCCTCGCCTGAGGGTGTGGCCGCGCTGCGCCGGATCGAGCGCAAGACCGCCGCCAGCATGGACAGCGACGGTCACGAGCTGTGGGACAGCGCCTTCCATCGCCACATCGCCGAGACCGCCGGCAACGGCCTGCTGCTGGCGCTGTTCGACTGCATCGACCGGATCCGCCAGTCGCCGTCCTGGCGCCGGCTGCGCGAGACGGCGCGCAACCGCATCCGCCTGCGTGCCTATACCAGCCAGCATGGCGAGATCGTCGCCGCCATCGCTCGGCATGACGGCGCCGGGGCCGAGGCGGCGATGCGGCGCCACCTGCTGGCGCTGCAGGCCAATCTCGAGGCGGCGATGCATGGCGAGCCGGCGCCGCAGGACGCGGTGCAGGACCGCACCGCCCGCCAGGCCGACAACAGCACGGAGGCGGCCGATGGCCTCGGTCTCTGACGCCCGCATCGCCCGCGCCCCCGCCGCCGTACAGGAGCCGGAGCGCGAGACCGTGCTGGAGGTGCGGGACTTCGCCCTGTCGCTGTCGCTCGGCAACAATCTGGTGGAGGGCGTGTCCTTCTCGGTCGCCCGCGGCGAGACACTGTGCATCGTCGGCGAATCCGGCTGCGGCAAGAGCATCACCGCGCTGGGGCTGATGGGGCTGCTGCCGCCGGTGGCGCGCATCACCTCGGGCAGCGCGCGCTTCGAGGGCCACGACCTGTTCCGCCTGCCTGATCGCCAGCGCGCCGACCTGCGCGGCAGCCGCATGGCGATGATCTTCCAGGAGCCGATGACCAGCCTGAACCCGGCCTTCACCATCGGCGACCAGATCGCCGAGGGCATCCGCCGGCACAAGGCGATGGGCAAGGCCGAGGCGCGCGACCGGGCGCTGGAGATGCTGCGCCGGGTGCGCATCCCGGCGCCGGAGAAGCGGCTGGACGCCTATCCGCACCAGCTGTCGGGCGGCATGCGCCAGCGCGCCATGATCGCCATGGCCCTGGCCAACGACCCGCAGCTGCTGATCGCCGACGAGCCGACCACCGCGCTGGACGTCACCATCCAGGCCCAGATCCTGGCGCTGGTGCGGCGGCTGCAGGACGAGACCGGCACCGCCATGATCCTGATCACCCACGACCTCGGCGTGGTGGCGGAGGTCGCCGACCATGTCGCGGTCATGTATGCCGGCCGCATCGTCGAATCCGGCCCGGTCGACGCCATCTTCGAGGACCCGCAGCACCCCTACACCATCGGGCTGATGGGGTCGGTGCCGTCGCTGGGCCGGCGCGAGGGGCGCCTGGCCACCATCCCGGGCACGGTGCCGCCGGCCGACCGCATGCCGCCGGGCTGCCGCTTCGCGCCGCGCTGCCCCTTCGCCGAGCCGCGCTGCACCGCAGAGGCACCCCCGGCCAGGCTGGTCGGCCCGGACCACCACGCCGCCTGCTGGTTCGCGCCGCTGGAACAGCATGAAGGGGGCGCCGCATGACTGACGCCGCGCTTCTCGAGGGCAAGGGCCTGGTCAAGCGCTTCGGCGGCGGCCGCAGCCTGTTCGGCGGGTCGCCGCTGGTGCATGCGGTCGACGGCGTGTCGCTGGCGATCCGGCCGGGCGAAACCTTCGCCGTGGTCGGCGAATCCGGCTGCGGCAAGTCGACCCTCGGCCGGCTGCTGCTGCGGCTGATCGAGCCGACCGCCGGCCAGGTGATCTATCGCGGCCGCGACCTGACGGCGCTGCCGCCGAAGGAGATGCGGGCGCTGCGGCGCGAGCTGCAGATCATCTTCCAGGACCCCTATGCCTCGCTGAACCCGCGCATGACCGTCGGCGACATCATCGGCGAGCCGATCTGGCTGCACGGGCTGGCGAAAGGGACGGAGCGGCGCGACAAGGTGGCGGAGCTGCTGCGCATCGTCGGCCTGCTGCCGGACCATGCCGGCCGCTATCCGCATGAATTCTCCGGCGGCCAGCGCCAGCGCATCGGCATCGCCCGTGCTCTCGCCGGCCAGCCGGTGCTGATCGTCGGCGACGAGCCGGTCTCGGCGCTGGACGTCTCGATCCAGGCGCAGGTGATCAACCTGCTGGAGGAGCTGAAGGAGCGCTTCGGCCTGACGCTGGTGATCGTCGCCCATGACCTGGCCGTGATCCGGCACATGAGCGACCGGGTGGCGGTGATGTATCTCGGCGAGATCGTCGAACAGGCGCCGGTCGACGCGCTGTTCGACGCGCCGCTGCACCCCTACACCCAGGCGCTGATGAAGGCGATCCCGGTGCCCAGCCCGGCCGGGCGCCAGGCCAAGACCCTGCTGCAGGGCGACGTGCCGAGCCCGACCGCGCCGCCGCCCGGCTGCCGCTTCCACACCCGCTGCCCGCATGCCAAGCCGATCTGCTCCGAGGTCCGGCCGCAGGCGGAGGAGGCCGAGCCGGGGCGCGGCGTCGCCTGCCATTTCTGGCGCGAGATCCAGGATGCCGGGGCCGGCGCCCTGGCCGCGCCGTCGACGCCGCCCCGCCTCGCCGCGAGGCTGTCGCTCTACCGCGCCCGCCAGGCCGCGGCCCATCCATAAGAAACCGGACAGGAGGCTCATTTCATGCGCGCACGCCCCATTCTCCTCATGCTCGCCGGCCTGCTGCTCAGCGGCACGGCCTATGGCCAGACCACGCTGCGGGTCGGCCTCAACGAGGATCCCGACGTGCTGGATCCGCACCGGGCCCGCACCTTCGTCGGCCGCATCGTCTTCGCCTCGCTGTGCGACAAGCTGATCGACATCAACCCCGAGCTCGGCTTCGTGCCGAAGCTGGCGACCAGCTGGGCCTGGAGCGACGACAACCTGACCCTGACCTTCACCCTGCGCGACGGCGCCACCTTCCAGGATGGCGAGCCGATCGACGCCACCGCGGTGAAAGCCAATCTCGACCGCGCCCGCACCCTGCCCGACAGCCTGCGCAAGAGCGAGCTGGCCTCGGTCGCCGACGTCGTCGCGGTCGACCCGAAGACGGTGGCGATCAAGCTGTCGCGCCCCGACGCCACCCTGCTGGCCCAGTTGTCCGACCGCGCCGGCATGATGCTGGCGCCGAAGGCCTTCGCCGGCGATGGCTTCGGCCAGAAGCCGGTCTGCTCCGGCCCCTACAGCTTCGTCGAGCGGGTGCAGAACGACCGCATCGTGCTGCAGAAATACGCCGGCTACTGGGACGCTGCGAACTACAAGATCGACAAGGTGGTGTTCCAGCCGATCCCCGACACCACGGTGCGCCTGGCCAATCTGAAGGCCGGCGATCTCGACATGCTGGAGCGGCTGGCGCCGTCCGACGTCGAGGCGGTGAAGGCCGATCCGGAGCTGGTGTTCGCGCCGGTCACCGGCATCGGCTACCAGGGCATCACCATCAACACCGGCAATGGCGACCGGGCGAAGAACCCGCTGGGCCAGGACAAGCGGGTGCGCCAGGCGCTGGAGCTGGCGATCGACCGCGACGCGATCAACCAGGTGGTCGGGGCCGGCATCTACCCGCCGGCGCAGCAGCCTTTCCCCCAGGCCAGCCCCTATTTCAGCGACAAGTTCCCGGTGCGCGCCCGCAACCTGGAGAAGGCCAAGCAGCTGTTGAAGGAGGCCGGGCATGAGCGGGTGTCGTTCGAGATGGTGTTCGGCACCGGCACCACGGCGCAGCAGATCGCCGAGCTGATCCAGGCGATGGCGTCCGAGGCCGGCTTCGACATCAAGCTGCGCGCCACCGAATTCGCGGCGATGATGAAGGAGGCGGCGTCGGGCAATTTCGAGGCCGAGCAGGTCGGCTGGTCCGGCCGCGTCGATCCGGACGGCAACATCCACGCCTTCGTCACCTGCAAGGGCAACCTGAACGACGGCAAGTATTGCAACCCGGAGGTCGACAAGCTGCTCGACGCCGCCCGGCAGACGCCGGATCAGGCCAAGCGCAAGGAGCTGTACGACCAGGCCCAGTCCATCCTCGAGGACGAGCTGCCGATCATCTACACCTACTACCAGCCCTGGCCGTTCGTGCTGTCGAAGAAGGTGAAGGGCTTCACCGCCTATCCCGACGGCATGATCCGCCTGAAGGGCATGAGCATCGAGGGCTGAGGATGCTCTCGCTCTCTCCCGCCCGGCCGCTTCCAATCGAGTCCCCCCTCCCCTCGCGGGAGGGGGCCAGGGGGAGGGGGTTGTCGATCGAAGAGAATTGTAGCGCCCGGATTTGGCGCGATCCGGTGCCCTTCGAACGAGGTCTGCGTAGCGGCTCGAACCCCCTCCCCCTAGCCCCCTCCCGCAGGGGGAGGGGGGACTCTGAGGGGCTTGCGTCGGGGAGGGCCCGCCCATGACCCGGATCATCCTGCGCCGCATGATGGTGGCCGTGCCGACCATCATCCTGGTGTCGATGCTGGTCTTCGCCCTGCAGAAGCTGCTGCCGGGCGACCCGGTGCTGACCATGGCGGGGGAGGAGCGCGACCCCGCGGTCCTGGAATATCTGCGCGACAAGTACCGGCTGAACGACCCGATCCCGGTGCAGTACTTCGCCTGGATCGGCCAGGTGGTGCAGGGCGATTTCGGCATCTCGCTGCGCACCGACGCGCCGGTGACCGAGCTGATCGCCCAGAAGCTGCCGGTGACCATCCAGCTGGCCGCCATGGCCATGGTCTTCGCCCTCCTGATCGGCATCCCGGCCGGCATCATCGCCGCGGTGCGCAAGGGCACCACGGTCGACTACGCCGCCAACATCTTCGCCCTGTCCGGCCTGTCGATCCCGAATTTCTGGCTCGGCATCATGCTGATCCTGCTGGTCTCGGTGGAGTGGCGGCTCCTGCCCGCCTCCGGCTACGTGTCGCCGTCGCAGGACCTGTGGCTCAGCCTCAAGACCATGCTGATGCCGTCCTTCGTGCTGGGCAACGCACTGGCCGCGACGCTGATGCGGCACACCCGGTCGGCCATGCTCGGCGTGCTAAGGTCGGACTATATCCGCACCGCCCGGGCCAAGGGCCTGCTGGGCCCCGCCGTGGTACTGAAGCACGCCTTCCGCAACGCGCTGGTGCCGATCGTCACCCTGGTGACGCTGCTGTTCGGCGAGCTCCTGGCCGGCGCCGTGCTGACCGAGCAGGTCTTCACCATCCCCGGCTTCGGCAAGCTGATCGTCGACGCCGTGTTCAACCGCGACTACGCCGTGGTCCAGGGCGTGGTGCTGTGCACCGCCATCGGCTTCATCGTCATGAACCTGCTGGCCGACGTGCTGTACATCCTGATCAACCCGCGGCTGAGGTACCCGTCATGACCGCGCCCGCAGTCGTTCAGGGTGGCCTGGGCACCGAAGCCCCGGCCCGGAAGCGGCGCAGCCGCGGCCTGCAGAAGTTCCTGCGCAACAAGAGCGCGGTGGTCGGCGCCGTGCTGGTGCTGGCCTTCGTCCTGCTCGCCATCCTGGCGCCGCTGGTGACGCCGCAGGATCCGCTGCAGACCAGCTTCACGGCCATCCGCAAGGCGCCGTCGGCCGCGCATTGGCTGGGCACCGACGATCTCGGCCGCGACATCTACACCCGCCTCGCCTACGGCGCCCGGTCCTCGCTGATGGCCGGGGTGATCTCGGTCGCCATCGCGCTGGCCGTCGGCGTGCCCTTCGGGCTGATCGCCGGCTACTATGGCGGGCTGGTCGACGGCGCCATCTCGCGCGCCACCGAGGCGATGCTGGCGATCCCCTTCCTGATCCTGGCGATCGCGCTGGCCGCCTTCCTCGGCCCCAGCCTGACCAACGCCATGATCGCGATCGGCCTGTCGGCGATGCCGATCTTCATCCGCCTGACCCGCGGCCAGGTGCTGAGCGTGAAGACCGAGGACTATGTCGAGGGCGCCCATTCGATCGGCCTGCCCCATCGCTGGATCATCATCCGCTACATCCTGCCGAACGTGCTGCCGCCGCTGATCGTGCAGGCGACGCTGACCATCGCCACCGCCATCATCGCCGAGGCCAGCCTGTCCTTCCTCGGCCTCGGCCAGCAGCCGCCGAGCCCGTCCTGGGGCTCGATGCTTAACACCGCCAAGAACTTCATGACCCAGGCGCCCTGGATGTCGATCTCCCCGGGCGGCGCGATCTTCCTGGTCGTGCTGGGCTTCAACCTGCTGGGCGACGGATTGCGCGACGCCCTGGACCCCCGCGAAAGCTGAGAGACACGCATGTTCACCACCCGACCCGAGCTGCTCGGCACCTTCGGCATGGTCACCTCGACCCACTGGCTCGGCACCGCTGCCGGCATGGCCATGCTGGAGCGCGGCGGCAACGCCTTCGACGCCTGCGTCGCCACCGCCTTCGTGCTGCAGGTGGTGGAGCCGCACCTGGTCGGCCCCGGCGGCGACGTGCCGGTGGTGTTTCATTCCGCCACGACCGGCCGGACCGAGGTGCTGTGCGGCCAGGGCACCGCCCCGGCCGGCGCCACCATCGCCCATTACAAGGGCGAGGGTCTGGAGCTGATCCCCGGCAACGGCCTGCTCGCCACCGTCGTCCCCGGCTCCTTCGGCGCCTGGATGGTGCTGCTGCGCGACTACGGCCTGCTGACCGTGCGCGACGTACTGGAGCCGGCGATCCACTATCTCGAGGGCGGGCACCCGGTGCTGCCGCGCGTGGCCGACACCATCGCCGGCCTCAAGGACTTCTTCGAGACCGAATGGCCGACCTCCGCCGCCGTCTTCCTGCCGGGCGGGGCGGCGCCGAAGGCCAGGCAGCTGTTCCGCAATCCGGCTTTGGCCGAGACCTGGAAGCGCATCATCCGCGAGGCCGAGGCCGTCGGCGGCGACCGCGAGCGCCAGGCCGAGGCGGCCTATGCCGCCTTCTACCGCGGCTTCGTGGCCGAGGCGGTCGACCGGTTCTCGCGCAACACCGAGGTGATGGACGAGAGCGGCCGGCGCCACCGCGGCGTCATCACCGGCGACGACATGGCCCGTTGGGCGCCGCTCTACGAGCCGCCGCTGACCTATGACTATCACGGCCACACCCTGGCCAAGATCCGGCCCTGGGGCCAGGGCCCGGTGTTCCTGCAGACGCTGGCCCTGCTGAAGGACATCGACCTCGCCTCGATGGGCCCGGCCAGCGCCGATTTCGTGCACACCGTGGCCGAGGCGATGAAGCTCGCCTTCGCCGACCGCGAGGCCTATTACGGCGACCCGAATTTCGTCGACGTGCCGGTCGAGGCGCTGCTGTCGGACGCCTATAACGACGCCCGCCGCGGCCTGATCGGCGCCACCGCCTCGCGCGAGCTGCGGCCCGGCCGGGTGCCCGGCTACGAGGCCCAGGTCGACCGGGTGATGGCCGTGCTGGAGCGGCTGTCGAAGGTCAGCAGCACCAGCCTGGAAAAGCTGGCGGCGAGCGAGCCGACCATGGCAGACATGCTGTCGGCCCGGCGCGGCGACACCGTCCATATCGACGCGGTCGACCGCTGGGGCAACATGGTGGCGGCGATGCCATCGGGCGGCTGGCTGCAGTCCTCGCCGGTGATCCCGGAGCTCGGCTTCATGCTGAACAGCCGCGGCCAGATGTTCTGGCTGGAACCGGATCTGCCGTCCAGCCTGGAGCCGAACAAGCGGCCGCGCACCACGCTGACGCCGTCGCTGGCCCTGCGCGACGGCAAGCCGTACATGGTGTTCGGGTCGCCCGGCGGCGACCAGCAGGAGCAGTGGCAGCTGCAGCTGTTCCTGCGCCATGTCCATCACGGGCTGAACCTGCAGGAGGCGATCGAGCAGCCGATGTTCCACACGGCGCATTTCCCGAGCTCCTTCTACCCGCGCGAGCGCAAGCCCGGCCATCTGCTGGCGGAGGAGAATTTCGGCCCCGAGGTGCTCGCGGAACTGCGCCGCCGCGGCCACGATCTGGAGGAGGCGCCGGCCTGGACCGTCGGCCGTCTGGTCGCGGCATCCCGCGATCCCGACGGCCTGCTGCACGCCGCCGCCACGCCGCGGCTGATGCAGGCCTACGCGGCGGGGCGCTGAGGATCAGCCCCTCCTCCCCCGCAGGACGGGGGAGGAGGCGCCCCGGCCCTACTCCGCCAGGTCGCGCATCACCTTGATCAGGTCGGACTTGCCCTCGAAGCCGATGCCCGGCAGGTCGGGCATGACGATGTGGCTGTCCTCGACCCGCACCCCGTCCGGGAAGCCGCCATAGGGCTGGAACAGGTCCGGGTAGCTCTCATTGCCGCCGAGGCCGAGGCCGGCGGCGATGTTCAGCGACATCTGGTGGCCGCCATGCGGGATGCAGCGCGCCGGCGACCAGCCCAGCTGCGCCAGCACGTCGAGGGTGCGCAGATACTCCACCAGCCCGTAGGACAGGGCGCAGTCGAACTGCAGCCAGTCGCGGTCCGGCCGCATCCCGCCATAACGCAGCAGGTTCTTCGCATCCTGGTGCGAGAACAGGTTCTCGCCGGTCGCCATCGACCCGGGATAGAACTCCGACAACGCCGCCTGTAGCGCGTAGTCCAGCGGGTCGCCCGCCTCCTCGTACCAGAACAGCGGATACTCTCGCAGCATCCTGGCATAAGCGATCGCGGTCTCGAGGTCGAAGCGGCCATTGGCGTCGACCGCCAGCCGCGCCTGGCTGCCGATCTCGGCCAACACGGTTTCGATGCGGCCGCGATCCTCGGCGATCGAAGCGCCGCCGATCTTCATCTTGACCACGGTGTAGCCGCGATCGAGATAGCCGCGCATCTCCGCCCGCAGGGCCGAGTTGTCCTTGCCGGGGTAGTAGTAGCCGCCGGCGGCATAGACAAAGACGCGGGGGTCGGCCTCGCGGCCCTGGCGCTGCGCCAGCAGGCGGAACAGCGGCTGGCCAGCGATCTTGGCGACGGCGTCCCACACCGCCATGTCGATCGTGCCGACGGCAACCGAGCGCTCGCCGTGGCCGCCCGGCTTCTCATTCGCCATCATCGCCGCCCAGATCCGGTGCGGGTCGAGGTTGTCGCCGGTGTCGTCGAGCAGGCTGGCCGGCTCCGCCGCCAGGATCCGGTCACGGAAGCGCTCGCGGATCAGGCCGCCCTGGCCGTAGCGCCCGTTCGAGTTGAAGCCGTAGCCGACCACCCGGCGGCCGTCGCGCACCACGTCGGTGACCACGGCCACCAGGCTCGCGGTCATCTTGGAGAAATCGATATAGGCGTTACGGATCGGGGAGGCGATCGGCTTGGTGACCTCGACGACATCGACGATGCGCATGCTTTTCCTTTCGGTTCGAAGGGGTGGAAATGGCTGGGCCTCAGCGCAGTGCGCCGGCCGGTGTCTGGATCTCGGGCGGACCGATGTCCGGGCGGGCTTCCGGCATCTCATCCGCGAGCACCCTGCCCTCGCGATGCGCCTGCATGACCTCGCGCGCCCGGGCCTGGTCGAAGGCGCCCTCCCATCTGGCGATGGCGATGGTCGCGACGCCGTTGCCGATCATGTTGGTCACCGCGCGAGCCTCGTTCATGAAGCGGTCGACGCCGAGCAGCAGGACGAGACCGGCCACGGGCACGGTGTGGATGGTGGAGAGCGTCGCGGCCAGGGTCACGAAGCCGGCCCCGGCGACGCCGGCCGACCCCTTGGAGGTCAGCAGGAATACGCCGAGCAGCAGCAGCTCATCCGCCAGCGACAGGTCGGTGTTGGTGGCCTGGGCGACGAACAGCGCCGCCATGGTCAGATAGATCGAGGTGCCATCAGCGTTGAAGGTGTAGCCGGTCGGCAGCACCATGCCGACCACGGTCCTGTCGCAGCCCAGGCGTTCGAGCTTCTCCAGCATCTGCGGCATCACCGCCTCGGTCGAGCAGGTGCCGAGGACCACCAGGATCTCGTCCTTGAAATAGCGGAAGAACTGGGTCAGCGGGAACCCCGACCACCAGGCGACCGACGCCAGCACCACGACGACGAAGATGATCGTCGTCACATAGACGCAGACCATCAGGTAGCCGAGCGACCAGATCGTGGCGATGCCGTATTTGCCGATGGTGAAGGCCATGCCCGCACCGGCGCCGATCGGCGCCAGGCGCATCACCATGGCGACGATCCGGAACAGCCCCTGCAGCAGCACGTCGATCAGGTCGACCAACGGCTTGCCTCGTTCGCCGAGCCGCACCATCGCGATCCCCATCAGCACGGAGATCAGGATGATTTGGAGCATGGCGCCCTGGGCGAAGGCGTTGACGATCGTCGTGGGGATGATGTCGAGGAAGAACGTGACGATGCCGTGGTTGCCCTGCGCCGCCTTGACGTAGGAGGAGATGGAGGACGCGTCGATCTGGCCGGCATCGATGTTCATGCCGGCGCCGGGCCGCATGACGTTGGCGACGACCAGGCCGATCAGCAGCGCGAGCGTCGAGGCGATCTCGAAATAGATCAGCGCCTTCGCACCGATCCGCCCGACCTCCCTGAGATTGCTCATTTTGGCGATGCCGACGACGACTGTACCGAAGACGATCGGTCCAAGCAGCATCTTGATCAGCTTGATGAACCCGTCCGCCGCCGGTTGCAGCGACGCTCCGATCTCCGGCCAGAGAATGCCGATCGCCGCGCCGACGACGATGCCGATGACCACCTGGACGTACAACTCGCCCAGAAGCCGCTTCTTGTTCGCAGTCCTCACCTTTCGCCTCTTCCCTGGATTTTCTGGCCGATCCTTGCCGGGATTCAGGGCATGCGCCGCCCCGTCGGCCGAGCGGCTGCTCCGGTGAGTCCATGACTTGCGGAGACGGGCGAAGGCGGTGCTGTCCTGCCAGGAGACGTATGACTCGACGGCCGGCATCGCCAATGCTAATGCCGAGATTGCTTATAACAGATCGGCATAACCGATGGACCTGAACTGGCTGGAGGACTATCTGGCGCTGGCGGAAACCCTGAGCTTCTCGCAGGGGGCCGCGCGGCGCCACGTGACCCAGCCGGCCTTCAGCCGCAGGATCCGCGCCCTGGAGGACTGGATCGGGACGCCTCTGTTCCTCCGCACCACGCATCAGGTCGCCCTGACCCCGGCCGGCCAACAGTTCCACGCACAGGCCGAGATCCTGGTGCGCGCCCTGCACCAGTTGCGCCGCGACACGCTGGAGGCCGCGCGGAAGGGGGCGCCGCCCCTGGCGATCGCGGCCACCCATGTCCTGTCCTTCACCTTCTTCCCGAAATGGATCCGCCGGAACGACGCGGCCGCCCGGCTGGGCAGCCTCAACCTGGTCTCGGACAGCTTGCAGGGCTGCGAACAGATGATGGTCCGCGGCGACGTGACCTTCCTGCTCTGCCACTTCCACCCGAGCATGGCCACGCGCTTCGACAGGCGCCAGTTCCGGAGCATCGTGGTCGGGCATGACGTGATGGTGCCGCTCAGCGCGCCCGGAAGTCTCGGCGCCCCGCGCTGGTCCCTCTCGGAAGCGGCGCCGCCGCGCTATCTCGGCTACAGCGACCAGTCGGGGCTCGGCCGGATCCTGGCGGGGGCCTGGGAGGCGGCGGGCGGCGCGCCGGCGCTGCAGCCGGTCTTCACCTCGCATCTCGCCGCCACGCTGCTCTCGATGGCCCGGAGTGGGGATGGCCTCGCCTGGCTGCCGCAGACCCTGGCGGAGGAGGACATCGCCGCCGGCCTGCTGGTCGAGGCCGGCGGCGCGGAGCACCATGTCCCGATCGAGATCCGGCTGTTCCGTCCCGTGTCGCGCCAGAGCGAGGCCGCCGAGGCCTTCTGGGCCGCCTTCGCCTAGGCTCCGGCCCGCCGTCAGCCCCGGCGGCGGCTGACCATCGCGACGATGGTCTCGGCCAATTCCGCCTCTGCCTCCGCAGCGGTCAGGTCGCCATTCGCCGCGGCGGCGGACAGGGCCTCGGCGGCGCCGAGCATCGCCCAGAGGCCGGCAGGGGCGATGGCGCCGGCCGGCGCGAAGGGCGCGAGGGCGGCGCGGCAGGTCTCGCGGAACGCCGCGTCGCATTCGCGCTTGACCTTCTCCAGCTCCGGCGAGCTGGTCAGCGCCGCGACCACGCCCGGGATCTCGCGGCCCTGGGCCAGCACGCAGTCGAGATAGGCGGAGGCGATCACCGCCGCCCGGCCGGCCAGGGTCGGTTCGCCGGTCTGCAGCGCGGCCTGCAGCAGGGCCGTCTGGCGATCGTCGAACTCGCGGTACAGCGCGATCAGCAGCCCGGTGCGCGTGCCGAAATGGTCGTAGACCACCGGCTTGGTGATGCCGGCCTGCTCGGCCAGCCGGCCGAGCGTCAACGCGTCCGTCCCCTCTTCACGCACCAGCCGCCAGGCAGTGTCCATGAGCTGGCGATGCCGCTCCTCCCGCGACAGGCGGCGGCGCGGCCGTGGGTCGATTTCTCTCGGTTCGATGCTTGACATGCTTATATACCAAACGTAACTTACCAAAAGTATATAGCCTCTCCTTCTTCCCCGCAATCACCTGCAGGAGCTGCCGGCATGCACGCGCTGATCGTCGTCGCGCATCCCGATCCCAGATCGCTGACCCATGCCGTCGCCGCCCGACTCGCCGAGGGCATATCCCAATCCGGCCATGCCACCGAGGTCGCCGATCTGATGGCGGAAGGCTTCGATCCGCGCTTCAGCGCGACCGACCACGCGGTGCATCTCAAGGAAGCGGCGCCCTCCGCCGATGTCCTCGCAGAGCAGGCCCGGATCGACCGCGCCGACGCGCTTGTGCTGGTCTATCCGGTCTATTGGTGGTCGATGCCCGGGCTGCTCAAGGGCTGGATCGACCGGGTCTTCTCGAACGGCTGGGCCTATGACGAGATTCCCGGCGGCAAGCTGGAGAAGAAGCTGGGCCGCCTGCCGGTTCATCTCGTCGCTCTCGGCGGCGCCGGCCAGCGGACCTATCAGCGGCACGGCTATTCCAGCGCCATGAAGACGCAGATCGACCACGGAATCTTCGACTATTGCGGCGCCCGAATCGTCACCTCGGAGCTGCTGCTGCCTTCGGACATGCAGGGGCTGACCGCCCACCTGGACACGGCCCAAGCCATTGGCGGCAGCCTGTTCCAGGCTGCCGAACGAGGCGAGGCCGCCTGATCCTGCCCGTCAGCGCAGGCCCGATAGCAACGCCCCGATCCGGCGCCCGGCGGCGGTGAGCTGGGCGCGGCTGACCGTCCGGGCCCGTTCGACGTAGTCGGGCGAGAGAACGCGGGCGGAGCCCGGCGAGTTGCCTGCCCTCAGCCTCCCGCGCGCATAGGCGACCTCATAGGCGAGCTCGCGGGTATGGGCCACCCAATGGGCAAAGGCGGTCTCCGGGTCCGGCGACAGCGTCTCGTTCGGTGGATCCTGCTCCAGCTTTGCCTCGAGCGATCCCGACGGCGCGAGGACGAGCCCGGCCGGATGGCCCGCCGAATCCCAGAACCGGTGCAGGCGCTCGGGCTCGGCATCCGGCGAGGGCCGGACCCAGGCCCATTGCCCGCCGGCATCGGTGATCGGGAAGCGCCACGACATCCACATCGCCGTGTGCAGCGGCTGGTGCATGTCGCCGACGATGTGCATCACCCAGCACAGCGCGACCGCCCGGTCAGCGTCCGAGGCCGCGGGATCGTGCGCGACCGCGAGGTTGCGCCCGAATTGGAACTGGGCGCTGCCGAAGGCGAAGGGGATCACGCTGCGGGCCGAGGACACGATCCGCTGGCTGGTATGCCAGCTCGGATAGGCATAGGAGGTGCCCCGCACGGCATCCGGCCAGATCGCCATCAACTCGAACAACCGGCGCTCGCCCTCCCGGCCGGTGAGGCCGCCGAGCTGGGAATCGAAACGCGCGCGGTCCGGATGCGCCTGCATCAGCCGGAGGATGGCGGCGACAGCCTCCGGATCGCGCTGCTCCAGCACGTCGAAAGCCAGCGCGCCGGTGGCCATGTGGCCTTCGCGCACCCAGGCCGACGCCTGGTGCGGCATCAGCAGCACTAGCATCAGGATCGCGCCGAGGGACCTCCAGCAGCGCGTGAGATGGAGAGCTCGCATCCGCACCTCCGGGATCAGGAAGCCTATCCCGACCTATTTGGCCCGCCTCGATTGCGCGGCAAGAACCGGAGTGAGGCCGAGGCCGCCCCTCGCCATGGTCCTCCCACAGCGAATGACGGAAGGAGAGACGAGATGGGCGCGTTGACCGGCAAGGTGGCGATCGTCGCCGGGGCCAGCTCCGGCATCGGCCGAGCCGCAGCGGTGCTGTTCGCAAGCGAGGGCGCGGCTGTTGTCGCAGGAGCCCGGCGTCAGGCCGAGCTCGACGCGCTGGTCGGGGAGATCGCGGCGGCCGGCGGCCGGGCCGCGGCGCTGGCCGGCGACGTCACCGACGAAGCCTATGCCCCGGCGCTAGTGGCGCTGGCCGAGGAGCGGTTCGGCGGCCTCGACATCGCCTTCAACAACGCCGGCATGGTCGGGCCGATGGCGCCGACACCGGAGGTCTCGCCCGCGGCCTGGCGCGAGACGCTGGAAGCCAACCTGACCAGCGGCTTCCTGGCGGCGCGGCACCAGATCCCGGCGATGCTTCGGCGCGGCGGCGGGTCGCTGATCTTCACCTCGACCTTCGTCGGCTACACCGTCGGCTTCCCGGGCGTGGCTGCTTATGCCGCCAGCAAATCCGGACTGATCGGGCTGGTGCAGGCTCTGGCGGTCGAGTTCGGCGGACAGGGCGTCCGCGTCAATGCGCTGCTGCCGGGCGGAACCGAGACGGAGATGTATCGCGAATTCGCCAAGACGCAGGAAGAGCGCGACTTCATCACCGGCCTCTACCCGATGAAGCGCCTGGCGAGCCCGGAGGAGATGGCACGCTCGGCGTTGTACCTGGCGTCCGACGCCTCCAGCTTCACCACCGGCACGGCGCTGCTGGTCGATGGCGGGGTGTCGATCACCAGGACGTGAGAGGGTACGGACGGCTTCCCTTCCGTCGTCATGGCGAGCCCCGCAGGGGCGTGGCAATCCAGCGGCCCCGCCCCCTGGATGGCCACGTCGCTTCGCTCCTCGCCATGAGGACTCGGGTATCGTACGAGACGTTCTCCAGACGATCCGGCCTGACAAGCCGGCGCAGGACCTACGCCAGCACGCCCGCATGGTGCTCCACCGCCGCCAGCACCGTCTCCATCTGCACCTGATGGCCCAGGGCGAAGCGGTCGCCATAGATGGTCTCGTCCGGGTATTCGGTGATCAGCGTCAGCGGCGGCACGTGGCGCTCGTCCGGGCCGATCAGGCAGGGGATGCCGTTGATCACGGTGAATGGCCCCCTCCCGGCATGGGCACCATAGGCGGCGAGCTGCATCCGGTTCAGCTCCAAGAGCGGCTCGATCCGGGCCAGGCGGCGGGTGATCGCCTCGATCAGCGCCATTCCGGGATCCAGCCACTCCGCATGGTGGCGCAGGATCAGGAAGAAGCCCTTCGGGATGGTCCACATCTCGAAGCCGCGCGGCAGGTAGCCGGTGAAGGGCCGGGTCCATTCATGCGCCGGGTAGCCGTGCAGGTTGACATGCAGCTGCGCCCCGGTGCGGGCGATCGCCTCGCTGCGCGCCGCGCGCTCGTAGAGACCGTCGCCGCTGCGGTACTCGAGATCGTCGCCCAGCGCGGTGTAGCGCGCGGCGTGGTGCATGTGCCGCGGATTGTCCCGGCACAGCCTCTGGTGCAGGGCATAGCCGTCCGGATTCTCCAACGGGATCAGGGCCAGATGGTGCTCCGGGTCCTGCAGCAGAATCTGCGCGGCGCGCAGGGCGCCGATCGGGCCGGTGGTCTCGTTGGCGTGCTGGCCGCCGGTGACCACGACCGCCGGGCGCGACCCCGGCCGGATCAGCCCCGGCACCGCCCGGCCCTGCCGCGACCGGGCCAGGATCGGCTGCCCGCCCAGCGCCGCCAGCTCGCGATGCACCTGGGTGATCGATAGCGGCGCTTCCGCCATGTCCAGAACCTGCGCCGGCCAGTCGCCTGGCTCGCCGGACAGGTCGAACGGCACGGTCTCGACCCGCGCCCGGGGCGCGCCGGCCCGGATCTCCGGCACGATCTGGCCCGGCTGCAGCTTGCGGTCTCCGGCCGGGCGGCCGGAATGGCGCTGGAACACCTCCAGCAGCGTGAAGTAGAGGTCCTCGTGCAGCGCCTCGTGCAGGCTGACCGCCTCCTCGTGGAAGGGCAGCGCCCGCTCGATCGCCGGCGCCTCGACCGTGATCGACAGCCGCTCGAAATAGGGCTCGTCGCCGCCCCAGGGATGGGCCGTCACTGTCTCGACCACGGCGCGGAACAGGCCCTCGACCTCGGTCTCCAGCCGCTCGTCACGGTCAGGCTGGCCGTCGGGCCGGCCGGTGATGCGCAGCCAGCCGGTCGGTGACAGGCAGGCGCTCCCCAGATGGTCCAGGCCGAGATGGTTGGGGGCGAACACCTCCGCCGTCGAGCTCCGCCCGTCCTGATAGGTCAGGGCCACCCGGTAGCGCAAAGTCTCGTCGCCCGGCTCGAAGCGTAGATCGACCCCCTCCAGCAGCGCCTTCAGCGGATAGGCCTCGAGCAGGAAGCGGTCGGGTACCGCCGCGGGATGCACCGGATAGCGGATGGTCGCCGACGCCAGCCCCTCGGTCTCGATCTCCTCGAGGAACGCGTGCAGCAGCGGCTTGTAGGCGCTGCGCAGCCGGGCCGAGACGCCGGCGGCGGCCAGGGCCGTCTCGGCCTCCCGGCGCGCCGCCTCGTCCTCGAACAGCCAGGCTTCCACCGCCGCGCCCTGGTGGCCATCCGACAGGTCGCGCAGCAGGACGTCGAGGGTCCGCGGCGCTTCGCGGTCCAGGAGAAGGGTCATGATCAGAGCTTTCCGGTCGGGTCGAGGACGTCGCGCAGCCAGTCGCCGAGCAGGTTCAGGCCGAGCACGGTGAGCATGATGGCGAGGCCGGGGAAGACGCTGATCCACCAGGCCGTCTGCACATAGGTGCGGCCATCGGCCAGCATGCCGCCCCAGCTGGGGATCAACGGGTCGACGCCGAGGCCCAGGAAGGTCAGGCTGCTTTCCAGCAGGATGTTGTTGGCCACGTTCAGCGTCATCAGGATGATGATCGGCCCCAGCACGTTGGGCAGCAGGTGGTCGAGGATGATGCGATGGTCGCGCACGCCGATCGCCGCGGCGGCCTGCACGAATTCCCGCTCGCGCAGCGACAGCACCGAGCCGCGGACGAGGCGGGCGTACTGCACCCATTGCGAGACGACCATGAAGAAGATCAGCCGGTCGATGCCGCCGCCGAGGATGGCGATGAAGGTCAGCGCGATCAGGATGAAGGGCAGCGCCTGCTGCACGTCGGCGCAGCGCATCAGGATCATGTCCCAGATGCCGCGATAGTAGCCGGCGACCAGGCCGGCCAGCGTGCCCAGCACCACCGCGCCGGCGACCGAGGCGAAGCCGACGGTCAGCGAGATGCCGCCACCCGTCACCACCCGGGCCAGCACGTCGCGGCCGACCGGGTCGGTGCCGAGCGGATGCGCCCAGGACTGGAGCGGCGGCAGCAGCCGGGCGGTCAGGTCGAAGCCCTCGCCACCATCGGGGAACAGAAGGCCGGCGCACAGCACCGCCAGCACCATGATCCCGGTCAGCACCGCGCCGAGGATGAATTCCAGGTTGCGCAGGCGGCGCGACCAGGGCCGGCGGTCTTCGATCACGGCCATCGGCTATTCGGTCCGGATGCGCGGGTCGACCAGCCCATAGGCGATGTCGACCGCGAGGTTGATGACGACGATCAGGATCGCCAGCACCGTGATCACCGCCTGCAGCACCGGATAGTCGCGCGCGGCGATGGCGTCGAAGGCCAGCGACCCCATGCCGGGCCAGGCGAAGACCTGCTCGACCACCACTATGCCGCCGACCAGGCCGCCGAACTGCAGCCCGATATAGGTGATCAGCGGGATGGCGCAGTTGCGCAGCGCGTGCTTGTACAGCACCACACGCTCGCGCAGGCCCTTGCTGCGCGCGACCATGACGTATTGCGCCGACAGCGTCTCCAGCATCGTGGTGCGGACCAGCCGGACATTGGTGGCGGTCAGGATGATCGCCATGGTGGCGGCCGGCATCACCAGGCTGGCGGCATCCTCCATCCCGCTCGGCGGCAGCCAGCCGAGGGCGATGGAGAAGACCAGCACCATCATCATGGCCAGCCAGAAGTTCGGGAAGGACAGCCCGACCAGCGACAGGATGCGGATCATCTGGTCGACCGCCCGACCCTTGTGCACGGCGGCATGGATGCCGAGCGGGATCGACAGCAGGATTGAGGCGAACAGCGAGACGAAGGCCAGCAGCAGCGTCGCCGGCAGCGCCCGGCCGACCAGCAGGATGACCGGGGTGTTGCCGAGGAAGCTGCGGCCGAGATCCCCGGTCAGCAGGCCCTGCAGGAAGCCGAGATACTGGACCAGGAACGGCCGGTCGAGCCCGAGGGCGATGCGGATCCGCTGCAGATCCTCCTCGGTCACGCTGCCGGCGCCCTGGGCCAGCATGATCGCCGGATCGCCGGTCAGCCGGATCGCCCAGGAGACCAGCAACGTCACCACAAGCACCACGAACACCGCGAGCGCCACCCGCCGGGCGACGAAGCCGATCATGGGAGGGCGCCTTCCGGCCGGCTGCTTCTTGTGTTGCCTCTCCCGCTTGCGGGAGAGGTCGGAGACGCGAAGCGGCTCCGGGTGAGGGGAGTTTGTCGAGGCCGGGGCCAGCCCTCACCCGCCAGCGCTGCGCGCTGTCGACCTCTCCCGCCAGGCGGGAGAGGCAATACGAAACCACGCCTTGGCAAACCCATCATTCGACGGTCGCGTCGACGAAGCGCATCCGTTCGTCGGAGGGCAGCTGGGCGTTCTGGACCCGCCGGTTGATGCCGTAGATGGTGTTCAGGTTGTAGAGCGGCAGCTCCATCGCCTTGCCGGCGACATAGCCGGCGACCGCCTGCAGCGTCTTCTCGCGCTCGGCCGGGTCGTAGGTCTTGCGCTGCGCCTCCAGCATCGCGTCCAGCTCGGGGATGCTGTCATACGGATTCCACTTCTCGCCCGTGTGGTACATCAGGTACGCGGTGTTGTCGTAGTCGAAGGTCCAGCCGCCCCAGCCTTCCTGGAACAGGTCGCCGGTCTTGCCGCTCGGCACGATGTCGTTGAGGAAGACATTGACCTCATAGGGCTTCAGCGTCGCCTTGAACCCGACCATCTGCAGGTAGCCGGCCACCGCCTGCAGCACCTCGCGCTGGGTGGCGTTGTTGCCGGGGAAGTCCAGCTGCAGCGGCGTGCCCGGCTTCACCCCGGCCTGGGCCAGCAAGGCCTTGGCGCCGGCCGGGTCGAAGGGCAGCGGCTTCAGCTCGGGCGGATAGCCGAAGGACAGGCGGCTCTGGAAGCTGACGATCGGCTCGGCCTGGCCGGCCAGCACGGTCTTGACGATGGTGTCGCGGTCGACCGCCATGATGATCGCCTTGCGCACGGCCTCCTGGGCCGTCGGGCCGGACTTGGTGTTGAAGCGCATGGCATAGACGGTCGGGCCCGGCACGCTGACGATCTGCAGCTTCGCATCCTGCTCGACCACCGGCACCTGCGAGACCTCGACCCGCGTGGCGATGTCGACACGGCCGGCCTGCAGCTCGGCCAGCTGGGTCGAGGATTCGGCGATGAAGCGGTAGACCAGCTTGTCGATCTTCGGCGCCCCGCCCCAGTAGTTGGGATTGGCCTCCAGCGTCAGGCTGACCTTCGGCTCATAGGCCACGACCTTGAACGGGCCGGTGCCGATCGGCGCGCTGTTGAAGGCGTCGTCGCCCTTCTCGGCGATGTATTTCGGCGGCACGATCATGGCGCCGTAGCCGGCCAGCTTGGTCAGCAGCACCGGGTCCGGCCGCTTCATCACGAAATCGACCGTGTGGTCGTCGACCACGGCGACATGGTCGATCGCGTTGTAGTTCGACTGCTGCGGCCCCTTGGCACCCTCGGCGCCGAGCAGCCGGTCGAAGGTGAACTTCACCGCCGCGGCGTCGAAGGCCTCGCCGTTCTGGAAGGTCACGCCTTCGCGCAGGTGGAAGCGGATGCGGTTGGCGTCGTCCAGGAACTCCCAGCTCGTCGCCAGGCCGGGCACCAGCTTGAGATCGGGCCCGCGCATCACCAGCCCGTCGAAGATCTGGCTGCCGATCGAACCCCAGGCCACCAGGAAGGTGTCGATCGGGTCCCAGCTGCCGGGGTCCTGCCGCAGCGCGACGGTCAGCGTCCCCGCCGCCTGGGCCTGGGACGCCGCGGCCGGCAGCAAAGCCGCCACCAGGGCCAGTCCGAGAGCATGCCTGCCGATATGTCCCTTAAGCATCATCGCCTTCCCTGTCCTGTTGTGATGGCGGTTCATGCCTCGACCGCCGCGAAATGGTTGGGCCCGACCGGATGCAGCCGGTGGATCGCCGGCTCGTCGCCGACCGCGCGCACCGGGCTCGGGATCTCGCCTTCCGGCACCGGGCGCTGCGCCGCCCGCTCCGGATCGGCCACCGGCACCGCCGCCAGCAGCCGCCTGGTGTAAGGATGCCGCGGCGTCTCGAACACCGCCCGGCGCGGGCCGATCTCGACGATCTGGCCGAGATACAGCACCGCGACGCGGTGGCTGATCTTCTCCACCACCGCCATGTCATGGGTGATGAACAAATAGGACAGCCGCTGCCGCGCCTGCAGCTCCATCAAGAGGTCGACGATCTGCGCCTGGATCGAGACGTCGAGGGCGGAGACGGATTCGTCGGCGATGATCAGCCTGGGATCGCTGGCCAGGGCGCGGGCGATGCAGATGCGCTGGCGCTGGCCGCCGGAGAACTCATGCGGGTAGCGCCCGGCCCGGGCCGGCGGCAGGCCCACCCGCTCCATCAGCTCATGCACCCGCCTTGTCACCGCCGCGCGGCCCTCGGCCAGCCCGTGGGTGACGATCGGCTCGGCGATCGAGAACCCGACCTTCTTGCGCGGGTCCAGCGCAGCGAAGGGGTCCTGGAACACGTACTGGATCTTCTGGCGCAGCCGCCGCCGCTCCGCCGCCCCCATCGCCAGCACGTCCTGGCCCTCGAAGCGGATCCCGCCCGCGGTCGGCGCCACCAGCTGCTGCAGGGTCTTGCCGATGGTCGACTTGCCGCTGCCGGATTCCCCGACCAGCGCCAGCGTCTCGCCGGGATAGAGTTCGAAGCTCACCTCCTCCACCGCATGGACGCGGTGGGTGACGCGGCCCAGCATGGTCTTCTTCACGTCGAAGCGCGTGGTCAGACGGTCGACCGACAGCAGCGGCGCCGCGGTGTCGGCCGTGTCCTGCACCCGGGTCTCGCCGACGCTGCGCGGCGTGTCGCCATCCAGCACGATCAGCGGCGTGCGCTTCGGCAGGTCCTCCCCGGCCAGGCTGCCCAGCCGCGGCACCGCCGACAGCAGCGCCTTCGTGTAGGGGTGCCGCGGCGCCCGGAAGATCTCGCGCACCGGTGCCTGCTCGACCTTGCGGCCGCGCCACATCACCAGCACTTCATCCGCCATCTCCGCCACCACGCCCATGTCATGGGTGATGAACAGCACGGCCATGCCGAGGTCGCGTTGCAGCTCGCGGATCAGGGTCAGGATCTGGGCCTGGATGGTGACGTCCAGCGCGGTCGTGGGCTCGTCGGCGATCAGCAGGCGCGGCCGGCAGCACAGCGCCATGGCGATCATCACCCGTTGGCGCATGCCGCCCGAGAGCTGGTGCGGATAGCGGCCCAGCATCGCCGCGGCATCCGGCAGCCGCACCCGGCGCAGCAGCGCCTCCGCCTCCCGCCGCGCCTCGCGCAGGCCGAGGTTCTGATGCAGGACCAGCGCCTCGACGATCTGGTTGCCGATGGTGAAGACCGGGTTCAGCGACGTCATCGGTTCCTGGAAGATCATGGCGATGTCGTTGCCGCGGATCTGGCGCAGCCGACCCTCCGGCGCCTGCACCAGGTCGATCGGCGCCCCCTCCTCCGGCCGGAACCGGATCGAGCCGCCGGTGATGGCGCCACCGACATGGCGCACCAGCCGCATGATCGACAGCGCCGTCACCGACTTGCCGGAACCGGATTCGCCGACAATCGCGAGGGTGCGGCCGGGAGCGAGATCGAAGCTCAGCTGTTGCACCGCGGCGAAGGGCCCCGTCGGCGTGTCGAAGCCGACCGAGAGGTCGCGCACCGACAGCAGGGCGCCATCGGCGGCCGTGCCGGGGCGCAGCGCGTCGAGGGTCTCGACGATGCCGGTCACAGCGTGGTCGCCGCGCGGGCGGCCTGCTCGTAATAGCCCGAGAGGGCGCGCAGCTGGGCTCCCATCTGCGACAGCAGCTCCTCCGCCGGGCCGGTCGAGGTTGTGGCGCGGACCAGCAGCCGCTCGCGGATCTCGGCATAGCGGTCGCAGGCGGCACGGCCGGCATCGGTGATGCGGATCAGCTTCTCCTTGCCCGCCCGGCCGGTGGCGACCAGCCCGGCGGCCGCGAGCTTGCGGATCGCATAGGTGGCGACATGGGTATCCTGGATGTCGAGGACGAGGCAGAGATCGGCCAGGGTCTTGGCGCGGTCGCGGTGCCGCACCGAATGCAGGATCAGCACCTCGATCGCCGACAGCCCGGGCACGCCGGCCGCCGCCATGCAGCGGACCATCCAGCGCGAGAAGGCATGTGAGGCCAGGATCAGGCCGAATTCGAGCTCGGACAGGGCCGGCGAGGCGCCGGCGGCGAGATGGGCCGAGGACACGATGGCGCCGACGCCGCGCGGCTTGCGGTCCTTGCCGGCGGGGGTGCCCCCCGTCGTTCCGTCTCGCACCATGCCACCCTGTCCGGAGTTTATTTGAAGACAAATTGTCGACATATCGTCGACGTCCTGTCAATCGCGGATCGGTGACGAAACCGGGCGAAGCCGAGAGGCAGGTGAGCCTGCGTCAGGCAGCCGGGCGCGGTGCCGTCAGCGCGTTCCAGCCGGCCATGGCGCTGTCGACCACGGCCTGCAGCGCCGGGCAGTCGGCGCCATTGCGGGCCTGGATGGTCAGGCCGTTCAGCACGGTGGCGAAATAGGCGGCGATGGCCTCGGTGTCGGCCCCTTTCGGCACGTCGGCCTCGGCCACGCCCCGGTCCAGCCGCGCCTTGATCTGCGCCACCGACCGCCGCCCGGCCGCCCGCAGATAGTCGCGCACCTCCGGGCTGGCCGGAATGCCGACGGCCGAGGCCAGCACGATCATGCAGCCGGGCGGCCGGTCCGGCGCCGTATAGGCCACCGCGTTCTCGCGCAGCATCGCCTCGACGCCGGCCCGGGCCGTCGACGCCTCCTGCAGCGAGCGGGAGGCCGAGCCGCCCTCGCCCGACTCGTAGAGCTCGAGCGCCTCGCGGAACAGCGCCTCCTTGCAGCCGAAGGCGGCGTAGAGGCTGGGCGAGTTGATGCCCATCGCAGCGGTGAGGTCGGCCATCGACGCGCCGTCATAGCCGCGCGCCCAGAACACCTCCATCGCCCGGCGCAGCGCGGCGGCCCGGTCGAAGCTGCGGGGACGGCCCCGTTCGGCCATCGCGGATCCTTTCTGTGTCATCCAATACATAATTCACTGGACAGACGCCGGCAAGCTGGATACGAATTTATGTATCGATCAACACAGAAATGGAGATCCTCATGTCCGGACTATCCGGAAAGGTCGCGCTGGTCACCGGCGGCAGCCGCGGCATCGGCGCCGCGATCGCGGAGCGGCTGGCACAGGACGGCGCCGATGTGGCGCTGACCTACGCCGCCTCCCCCGACAAGGCGAATGCGGTGGTCGGGCGGATCGAGGCTTCTGGCCGGCGCGGCCTGGCGATCGCCGCCGACGCCACCGACGGCCGCGCGGTACAGGCGGCGGTGGAGAAGACCGTGGCCGAGTTCGGCCGCATCGACATCCTGGTCAACAATGCCGGGGTCTTCCCCTACGGCCCGTTCGAGGAGGTCAGCGAGGACGAGTTGGACCGCACCCTGGCGATCCATGTCCGCTCCAGCTTCCTGGCGGCGCAGGCGGCGGCCCGGCACCTCGGCCAGGGCGGACGCATCATCTCGATCGGATCCTGCCTCGCCGACTATGCCGGCGGGGCGAATATGACGCTCTACGTCATGACCAAGGCGGCGCTGACCGGCCTGACCCGTGGCCTGGCGCGGGATCTCGGCCCGCGCGGCATCACCGCCAACATTATCCATCCGGGCCCGACCGACACCGACATGAACCCGGCGGACGGGCCAGGCGCGGATGGCCAGCGCCAGGGCATCGCGCTGGGCCATTACGGCGAGGCCTCGGACATCGCCGCCATGGCCGCCCATCTCGCCGGCGAGGGTGGTCGCTGGGTCACCGGCGCATCGATCGCCGTGGATGGCGGCATCAACGCCTGAGACGTCGAGCCCGCCTCCGAGGGCGGGCTCTCCGCTACTCCGCCGGCACCTCGACCGGCCGCTTTCGTCCCAGGGTCGCCTGGGCCAGCACGAAGGCGATGACGGCGCAGGCGGTGATGCCCGCCACCATCGGCAGCGAGGTGCCGTCGAAGAACGGGCCAACGACCGCGATCACCACGGCGCCGGTGACGAATTGCAGTGTCCCCATCAGGGCGGAGGCGGTGCCGGCGACGGCGCCGTGATCCTCCAGCGCCAGCACCGAGGTGGTCGGGATGACGAGGCCGAGGAAGCCGTAGCCGACGAACAGCAGCCCAGCCAGCACAGCCAGCTGGTCGACCCCGGCCAGAGTGACGGCCAGCAGCACCACCATGGCGGCGGCGTAGCCAGTGACCGCGACCCGCACGATCCGGCCGAAGCCGAAGCGTGCGGCCAGCCAGGCGGTGCATTGCGACACGCCGATGAAGGACACGGCGTTGATCGAGAAGAACACGCTGTAGAGGCGCGGCGACAGGCCGTAATGCTCGATCAGCACGAAGGAGGAATTGGCGAGGTAGGCGAAGAAGCTGGCGATGCCGAAGGCGCCGATGAAGGTGAGGCCCAGGAACTGCCGGTCGGTCAGCAGCGACCGGTAGGCCGACAGCGCGCCGGCGATGCTGCTCTCCACCCGGTGGTGCCGCGGCCGGGTCTCGGAAAGGCACAGCGCCAGCAGCAGGATGCCGAGCGCGGCCAGGACCGTCACCACCCAGAACACGCCGCGCCAGCCCGCCGCCTCGATCACGAAGCTGCCGGCCAGCGGCGCCAGGATCGGCGAGACGCTGAACACCAGCATCAGGAGCGACATCAGCCGCGCCGCCTCGGTGCCGGTGTGCAGGTCGCGCACCACCGCACGAGGGATCACCATGCCGGCGCAGGCGCCGAGCCCCTGCACGAACCGGAAGGCGATCAGCGTCTCGATATCCGGCGCGAAGACGCAACCGATGCTGCCGGCGAGGAACACAGCGAGGCCGACATAGAGCGGCAGCTTGCGCCCGAACATGTCGGAGAGCGGCCCGAACACCAGCTGGCCGACGCCGAGCGAGATGAAGAAGGCCATCAGGCTGGCCTGCACCGCCTCGGTGCCGGCGCCGAGGCTGCGGCCGATCTCCGGCAGCGCCGGCAGGTACATGTCGATCGCGAACGGCCCCATGGCGGTGAGCAGGCCGAGCACGATCGCGTAGCGCAGCAGCGACGAAGACATGAGCGGTCTTCCGGATGAAGGCCGGCGGACAAGGATGGTCCGGGCGGATGATGAGAGCGAGACGCGCGTCGCCTCTGCGGGCGATCGCTGCGACTCTCTGTCCAAAACTTTGGACAGTATTGTCCAAATCGTCAAGCCCCCTTAGGATGGGGCCATGCAGGAGTCGGAACAGATCGGGCGGCCGGTGCCGCCCCGGCGCGGCCAGGTCGCCAAGCACGCCTCGGTGCTGGACGCCGCCGCGGCGGTGTTCTGCCGCGACGGATTCGCCGGCGCCAGCATCGACCTGATCGCGGCCGAGGCCGGCGTGTCGCGCCAGACCATCTACAACCACCACGGCGACAAGGAGGCGCTGTTCGTCGCCGTGGTGCGGGAGATGACCGAGCGCTGCAATGCCGGCCTGTTCTCGACCCTGACCACCTTCCCCGACCAGCCCCGGGACCTGGAGGCGGAGATGGCCGCTTTTGCCGGCCGGCTGGTGCGCAACTGCCTGTACAACCGCGATGGCGGGGCGCTGCGCAAGCTGATCCAGTCGGAGGGCGAGCGCTATCCGGCGCTGTTCGCCGCCTGGCGCGAGCACGGGCCCGGCACCGCCTGGGCCGCGATCGCCGCCCGCTTCGCCAGGCTGGCCCATGCCGGATATCTGCGGATCGAGGATCCGGACTTGGCGGCGCGCCAGTTCCTGGCCCTGATCCATGCCGATTTCCACATCTCCCACATGCTCGGCACCAAGCCGGCGGAAGCGGAGATCGATGTCGGCGTCGCCAATGCCGTGCGCACCTTCCTGCGCGCCTTCGGCCCGGCCGCTCCGCCGCCGCCCGCTTCGGCGCAGCGGGCGAGGCCCAACTGACACCGGCATGCCGGTCGGATCTGCCCTGCACCGATGGCTGGTGCGGATCGAAAGATCTGACATAACATTCAGTTCGACGCCATCGACGTTCACGCCCCGTAACCGATCGAGCGATCACTCATGTCCGCCCTGTTCTCCCCTCTCGCCCTCGGCCCGGTCCCGCTGCCCAACCGGATCGTGGTGGCGCCGATGTGCCAGTATTCCGCCGATGACGGCAGCGCCACCGACTGGCACATCCAGCACTGGATGAACCTCGCCATGTCCGGCGCCGCGCTGCTGGTGGTGGAGGCGACCGGCGTCGAGCGCCGCGGCCGCATCACCCATGGCTGCCTGGGCCTCTATTCCGACGCCAATGAGCGGTCGATCGCCCGCGCTTTGGCCGCGGCCCGGGCCGTGGCCCTGCCCGGCACCCGCTTCGGCATCCAGCTGGCCCATGCCGGCCGCAAGGCCTCGTGCCTGCGCCCGTGGGAGGGCGGCCGCGCGCTGGCGCCCGATCAGGATCCCTGGCCGACCGTCGGCCCGTCCGCCCTGCCCTTCGATTCCGGCTGGCACACTCCGGAGGCGCTGGACGAGGCGGGCATCGAGCGGGTGAAGGCCGCCTTCGTCGCCGCGGCCGGCCGCGCCGTGCGGCTGGGCTTCGACGCCATCGAGCTGCACATGGCCCATGGCTATCTGATGCACAGCTTCCTGTCGCCGCTGTCGAACCGGCGCGACGATCGCTGGGGCGGCGACGCCGAGCGCCGGCGCGCCTTCCCGCTGGCGGTGGCGCGCGCGGTGCGCGACGCGGTGCCGGCCGAGATCGCGCTCGGTGCCCGGGTCAGCGCTTCGGAATGGGTCGAGGGCGGTTTCGGCGTCGAGGAGGCCGCTGTTCTCGCGACCGAGTTGAAGGCCATCGGCTTCGACTTCATCTGCGCCAGCTCCGGCGGCAACGCCGCCCAGGCCCGCATCCCGACCGGCCCCGGCTACCAGGTGCCGCTGGCCCGCGAGATCCGGCAGAAGAGCGGGCTGACCACCCGCGCCGTCGGGCTGATTGTCGATCCGCACCAAGCCGAAAGCATCATCGCCCGCGGCGATGCCGACCAGGTGGCGCTGGCCCGCGCCGTGCTGGACGATCCGCGCTGGGGCTGGCATGCCGCCGAGGTGCTGGGCGCCGAGCTGACCCTGCCGCCGCAATATGCCCGCGCCGGCGTCAAGACCTGGCCCGGCCGCAAGCTACTGCAGGCCGCGGAATAAGCGAGAGGCCCGGAATGACCGACACCATCGCCGTTCCGGGCCTCATCGCCCCGGCCGAGATCCTGGTCGACCGCTGGGGCATCCCGCATCTGACCGCGTCCAGCCTGGACGACCTGTTCTTCCTGCAGGGCTTCAACGCCGCCCGCGACCGGCTGTGGCAGATCGACCTGTGGCGCAAGCGCGGCCTGGGCCTGCTGGCCGCCGATTTCGGCCCCGGCTACCTGGCCCAGGACATCGCCAGCCGGCACTTCCTCTATCGCGGCGACATGGCGGCGGAATGGGCCAGCTATGCCGAGGATGCGGAGGCGATCTGCACCCGCTTCGCCGCCGGCATCAACGCCTATGTCGAACTCGTCGAGCGCGAGCCGGAGCGGCTGCCGGAGGAGTTCCGGCTGTTCGGCACCCGGCCGGCGCGCTGGCGGCCGGAGGATGTGGTCCGCATCCGCAGCCACGGCCTGACCCGCAACGCGCTGTCGGAGCTGGCGCGCGCCCATGTGCTGGCCGGGGCGGACGCCGCCACCGACCGGCTGCGCAAGGCGATCGAGCCGCCGGTCGAGGTCGGGCCGGTGCCAGGCTTCGACACCGAGGCGGTGCCGCCCGACGCGCTGCAGATGTTCCGCCTGGCGATGGCGCCGGTGACCTTCCCGCCGGACCGTCTGGCCGCGACGCTGGAGGAAGCGCCGCTCTGGCGGCTGGCCACCGACCTCGGCGAGGTGCTGCGGGCACAGGAGTTCGAGGGCTCGAACAACTGGGCGGTGCATGGCAGCCGCACCGAGACCGGACGGCCGATCCTGGCCACCGACCCGCACCGCACCCATGCCGTGCCGTCGCTGCGCTACCTGGTCCACCTGACCGCGCCGGGCTTCGACGCGATCGGCGCCGGCGAGCCGAGCGTGCCCGGCATCATGATGGGCCACAACGGCACCGCCGCCTTCAGCCTGACCATCTTCGGCGCCGACCAGGAGGATGTGTATCTCTACGAGACCCGGCCGGGTGATCCCGATGCCTATCGCTGCGGCGAGGGCTGGGAGCGGATGCGGCCGGTCGAGGAGCGCTTCACGGTCAGGGATGCGCCGGAGCAGCTTCACACCCTGCGCTTCACCCGGCACGGGCCGGTGGTCCATGCCGACCCGGCGCGGCGCAGCGCGGTGGCCGTGCGGTCGGTGTGGTTCGAGCCGGGCTCGGCCGCCTATCTCGCCAGCCTGTCCGGCATGCGCAGCCGCAGCCTGGCCGAGTTCCGCACGGCGATGCAGCGCTGGGGCACGCCCTCGGTAAACCAGGTCTATGCCGACACCGCCGGCACCATCGCCTGGCTGCCGGCGGGCCATGTGCCGCAGCGGCCGAACTGGCGCGGCCTGGCGCCGGTGCCGGGCGACGGCAGCCATGAATGGGACGGCATGATGAACCCGGCGCTGATGCCGCTGCGCGTGGACCCGCCAGAGGGCTTCGTCGCCACCGCCAACGAGCTGAACCTGCCGCCGGACTGGCCGCATGACGAGCGGCCGGTCGGCTTCGAATGGCTGGAGAACAGCCGGGCCATGCGCGTCCGCGAGGTGCTGGCGGGGCAGGACCGCCACAGCCTAGCCCAGTCCCAGGCACTGCAGGCCGACACGCTGTCAGTGCCGGCGCGGCGGATGCAGCGCCTGCTGGCGCCGCTCGAGGCACGGGACACGGACACCGCCCGCGGGCTGGACCTGCTGCACAGCTGGGACGCCCGGCTCGACGCCGGCTCGGCCGCCGCGGCGCTGTTCGAGCTGTGGTGGACCAAGCATCTGAAGCCGGCGCTGTTCGCCCGTCTGGCGCCTGACCCGGCGATCCGGCGGCTGCTGGCACCGGGCGACGTAGCCGGCATCCTGGCGGCGCTGGAGTCACCGGATGCGCGCTTCGGCGCCGATCCGGCAGCGGCCCGCGATGCGCTGCTGCTGGACACCCTGGCCGAAGCGGTGCGTGACGTGACCAGGCGCCTGGGCGACGATCCGGCGACCTGGCGCTGGGGCGACCTGCATCAGGGCTATTTCGAGCATCCGGCCAGCGCGGTGGCGCCCGAGCGTCGCGACGCGCTGGATGTCGGCCCGCTGCCGAAGGGCGGCAGCAGTTCCACCGTCATGCACGCCGCCTACCGCCCGGACGATTTCCGGGTGACACACGGGGCCTCGGTCCGCATCGTCATGGATGTCGGCGACTGGGACCGCAGCACCTGCATCAACTCTCCCGGCCAGTCCGGCGACCCGCGCTCGCCGCACTATCGCGACTTGGCCCCGCTCTGGGCCCGCGGCGAGCAGGTCCCGCTGCTCTATAGCCGCGCCGCGGTGGAGGGCGCGGCGGAGCAGCAGATCAGGCTGGAGCCGGACGCCGGGGCGCGCTGACGCCATTGGCGGAACGCCACTGGGCTCTGAGATCGGCTCTCCAGTCCCTTCACCGTCATGGCGAGCCGGCGAAGCCGGCGTGGCCATCCAGGCCGGCGTCGCTGGATGGCCACGCCCCCTCGGGGCTCGCCATGACGGGTCAATATTTTGGTGAGCTGGTATAAAGAAGACTGAGGGCCGTGAGCATTGCGGAGGCTATCGGCAGGTCTACAAGGAATGCGACCGAACGCCCCGACAAGGCCGAAGCACCGATGCAGACAGCTGATCGCCTGCGCCGGAAACATGGGCGTCGGCCTCAGCGAAACAGCACGCGTCCTTTGCCGAAGAGTGTCTTCGACGAAATGTGGGCCGACACCTCAGACGATGGCTCATCCGATCCGGCTCGCTAGGGACCGGCTTCAACCTGCCCAACCCTGATTGCCGATCCCGCCTTGACAGCCCCGTCGGCGCGGAAGAAGATCGTTTGTATACGAACGAAATATCCGCCGGAGAACGGCGGGTCGTCGGAACAGGATCAGGCCAGGGAGCTCCCCTATGTACCTCCGGCCAGGCACGCTGGATGAGGCGGTGGCGGCGCTTTCGGCGCCGGGCGGCCGCATCCTGGCGGGCGGAACGGACATCTTTCCGGCGGCGGGCGACCGGCCGCTGGCCGGGCCGATCATCGACATCTCGCGGCTGGCGGAGCTGGACGGCATCATCCTCGGCGACGACCGCATCCGCATCGGTGCCCGCACCAGCTGGAGCACCGTCATCGCGACGCCGCTGCCGCGCTGCTTCGATGCGCTGAAGGCAGCGGCGCGAGAGGTCGGATCCGTCCAGATCCAGAATCTCGGCACCATCGCCGGCAACCTGTGCAACGCCTCCCCCGCCGCCGACGGCGTCCCGCCGCTCTTGGCACTCGACGCCGCGGTGGAGCTGCGGTCCCGCGCTGGCACCCGCACCCTGCCGCTGTCCGACTTCATCGCCGGCAACCGCCGCACCGCACGGCGCGAGGACGAGATCGTCACCGCGATTGTCGTGCCGCGGACGATCGATGCCGGCGCTTCCGTCTTCCTCAAGCTCGGTGCCCGCCGCTACCTAGTGATCTCGATCGCCATGGTGGCGGCGGTGGTCGAGGCCGATGCCGACGGCCGGGTCGCCCAGGCGCGGGTCGCGGTCGGGTCCTGCTCCGCTGTCGCGCAAAGGCTGACGGCGCTGGAACAGGACCTGATCGGTGCCCCGGCGCAGGGCCTCGGCGCGCTGGCCCGGTCGGAGCATTTGGCGCCGCTGTCGCCGATCGACGATGTCCGCGCCAGCGCGTCTTACCGCCTGGATGCGGCCCTGACCCTGGTGCGCCGCGCGCTCGATGCCTGCACCCTCGGCGCCGCGGCGGAGATCTGAGATGCTGGATGCCCGCCCCGTGCTCGGCTTCACCCTGAACGGCCGCCCGGTGCAGGTGCCGACCGATCCCGCCGGCCGGCTGACCCGGCTGCTGCGCGACGATCTGGGCCTGACCGGCACCAAGGTCGGCTGCGACGCCGGTGATTGCGGCGCCTGCACCGTGCTGCTGGACGACGCCCCGGTTTGCGGCTGCCTGGTCGCCGCCGGCCAGGTCGAGGGCCGCCGCGTCACCACCATCGAGGGGCTGCCGGCGCAGTCGCCCACGGCCTCCCGGCTGCAATCCGCGTTCCTGCGCCACGGCGCCGCCCAGTGCGGCATCTGCACCCCCGGCATGCTGGTGGCCGCCGCCGCCCTTTTGGACCGGACTCCGGAGCCGGGCGAGGCCGAGGTGATGGATGCGATCGGCGGCGTGCTGTGCCGCTGCACCGGCTACCGCAAGATCGTCGCCGCCATTCTCGACGCCCGGTCCGAGCCCGCCGCGGCCGAGGGCCCGCCGGCTGGCCATGCCGTCGGCGCCCGGATCGAACGGCTGGACGGCCGCCGCAAGGTCGAGGGCCGCGACGTGTTCGGCGCCGACGAGACCCCGTCCGGCGCCCTGTCGTTGCGCGCCATCCGCAGCCCGCATCACCGCGCCCGCTTCGCCTTCGGCGACCTCGATGCATTCGTCGCCGCCCATCCCGGCATCGTCCGCGTGTTCACCGCCCGGGACGTACCGGGAGAGAACCGCTTCGGCGTGATCGGCCCCTTCGCCGACCAGCCGGCCTTCGCCGAATCCGAGGCGCGGTTCCGCGGCGAGGCGGTGGCGGCGGTGGTGGGCGAGAGCTGGGCGATCGAATCCCTCGACCTGTCGGGTTTCCCGGTGACCTGGGAGACGCTGCCGGCCCACACCACCATCGACGCCGCGCTGGCGCCGGGCGCCGACCTGGTCCATGCCGACCGCGCCGGCAACATCCTGGTGCGCGGCCGCGTCGTGCGCGGCGATGTCGAGGCGGCGCTGGAGACGGCGGACGTCGTGGTCGAGGGCGAGTTCGAGACCGGCTTCGTCGAGCACGCCTATATCGAGCCCGAGGCCGGCTTCGCCCGCCGGGTCGGCGACCGGATCGAGGTCCAGGCCTGCACCCAGGCGCCCTATATGGACCGCGACGACGTCGCCAGGATCCTGGGGATCGCTCCCGAGGCGGTGCGCATCATCCCGACCGCGGTCGGCGGCGGCTTCGGCTCGAAGCTCGACCTGTCACTGCAGCCCTTCGTCGCGATCGCGGCCTGGCATCTGAAGCGGCCGGTGCGGATGGTCTATTCCCGCCCCGAATCGATCATGACCACGACCAAGCGCCACCCGTCGCGGATGCGCGTCCGGGTCGGTGCTGCGCGGGACGGCAAGCTGGTGGCGATGGATTTCGCCGGCGACTTCAACACCGGCGCCTATTCCTCCTGGGGTCCGACCGTGGCCAACCGGGTGCCGGTGCACGCCTCCGGCCCGTATTACGTGCCGCATTACCGGGCCCTGACCCGCGCGGTGCACACCCATCTGGTGCCGGCCGGCGCCTTCCGCGGCTTCGGCGTGCCCCAGGCCGGGGTGGCGCAGGAGCAGCTCTACGACCAGCTGGCCGACCGGCTGGGGATCGACCGGCTGGAGTTCCGCATCGCCAACGCCCTGCGCCCCGACCAGCCGACCGTGACCGGCCAGGTGCTGGGCGAAGGCACCGGCATCCGCGCCTGCCTGGAATCGCTGCGGCCGCATTGGCGCCGGGCACGGGACGAGGCCGCCGCCTTCAACCGGGCGGCGACGGGATCGCTGCGCCGCGGCGCCGGCGTCGCCGGCATGTGGTATGGCTGCGGCAACACCTCGCTGCCCAACCCGTCGACCATCCGTGTCGGGCTGAAGCCGGACGGGCGGATCGCGCTGCACCAGGGCGCGGTCGATATCGGCCAGGGCTCCAACACCGTCGTCACCCAGATCTGTGCCGACGCGCTGGGCGCGCCGATCGGCCGCTTCGACCTGGTCTCGGCCGACACCGACCTGACGCCGGACTGCGGCAAGACCTCAGCCTCGCGCCAGACCTTCGTCACCGGCAAGGCGGCGGAGCTGGCAGGCCGCGACCTGCGCCGCGCCTTGCTGCGCCTGGCCAATGCCGGCGAGGGCGCCGTCATCGCCTTCGCCGATGGCCGGGTGACCGTGGCCGAGGGCGAGCACGCCCGCAGCCTGGACCTGTCTGCCCTGCCGCCGGACGAGCGCGGCTATGTGCTGGCCGCCGAAGCCACCTTCGACCCGCCGACCAGCCCGCTGGATGCGGACGGCCAGGGCGTGCCCTACGCCGTCTACGGCTTCGGCGCCCATATGGCCGAGATCGAGGTCGACACCGAGCTCGGCACCGTCCGCGTGCTGAAGATCACCGCCGCGCATGATGTCGGCCGGGCGATCAACCCGACCCTGGTCGAGGGCCAGATCGAGGGCGGCGCGGCCCAGGGCCTCGGCCTGGCGCTGATGGAGGAATTCCATCCCGGCCGCGGCGAGAACCTGCACGACTACCTGATCCCGTCGGCCGGCGACATGCCGCCGGTGGAATCGATCCTGATCGAGGATGCCGCCCCGGTCGGCCCCTTCGGCGCCAAGGGCATCGGCGAGCAGGCGCTGATTCCGACCGCCCCCGCCATCCTGAATGCCATCCACGACGCCACCGGCGTGCGCATCCGCCGCGTCCCGGCGACGCCGGACCGAATCCGCGCCGCGATCCTGGCGGCCGGACAGAAGGACTGACATGTCCCAGCCCACGGAAAAGACCGAGGACGGCCGCATCCGCTGCGATGCCTGCCCGGTGATGTGCTACATCAAGCCCGGCGCCGCCGGGGCCTGCGACCGCTACGCCAACCATGACGGCACGCTGGTGCGGGTCGACCCGCATGTGGTGCTGGACCGCACCCTGCAGCAGGGCGGCAGCGTGGTGCCGTTCAACCGCGGCGGCGGCGACTGGGACGGCAAGCTGGTCCGCGGGCCGGAGACCTTCGTCACCGCGATCGGCGCCGGCACCACCTATCCCGACTACAAGCCCGCGCCCTTCATCGTCTCGGCCGAGGTCGACGGCGTCGACATGGTCACGGTGGTGACCGAGGGCATCTTCAGCTACTGCGGCGTCAAGGTGAAGGTCGACACCGACCGCCATCTCGGGCCGGAGCGCAGCCTGGTGCGGGCCCAGGGCGAGCCGGTCGGCCATGTCACCACCGGCGAGTACGGGTCGCAGATGCTGTCGCTGGGCGGAGTGCACCATTTGACCGGCGGCAGCAAGAAGGAAGGCCGCGTCACCTGCGACACCCTGCTGGAGCTGAGCAACGGCCGCGCGGTCGAGCTGACCATCGACGACGGCGCCACCATCATCGTCCAGGCCGGCCGGCCGCCGATCGTCAACGGCGCGGCCGAGGAGCGGATGCGGGTCGGCTGCGGCTCAGCCACCATCGGCATGTTCGCCAAGCAGTGGCACGGCAAGGTCGACGAGGTGGTGGTGGTCGACGACCACATCACCGGCGTGCTGTCGGAGCACCAGGCCGGCAAGCTCCTGGGCATCTCCGAGACCGGCATCCATATGAAGGGCCGCCGCTCCACCCCCGGCCGCTACTTCCAGGTGGCTCAGCCGGGTACCGGCTGGGGCGGCACCGACATCTCCGACCCGCTGTCGATCCTGGGCCCGTTCAACCCGAAGGCGGCGCGGCCCGGCCTGACCATGCTGATGGTCAGCACCACCGGCGAGCATTTCGCCTATTACCAGCTCGACGATGAGCTGAAGCCCGTGCAGCACGAGCTGCCGCCGGCGCTGCAGCAGTCGATCGCGCGGATCGAGGAGAATTGCGAACCGGCGCTGTGCACCGTGCTGTTCATGGGTGGGGCCGGCGGCTCGCTGCGCTCCGGCGTCACCGAGAACCCGGTGCGGCTGACCCGGTCGGTGAAGCAGGCGCTGACCTATGTCACCTGCGGCGGTGCCCCGGTCTATGTCTGGCCCGGCGGCGGCATCACCTTCATGGTCGACGTCACCCGGGTGCCGGAGAACGCCTTCGGCTATGTCCCGACCCCGGCCCTGGTGGCGCCGATCGAGTTCACCCTGCGCCTGTCCGACTACGAGGCGCTGGAGGGACATATGGACCATGTCCGCCCGCTCTCCTCGCTCGGTGTCGACATGGCGCGGCGGCAAGTGCCCGGACATCGCGACAACCCCTGGCCCTTCGCGCCCGAAGGCGCGAAGCGGTCGCACGGCTGACGCCCCGATGGCCCGCCTGCCGCAGATCGCGCTGCTGCCCGACGGGCGGCGCCTGCATCTGCAGGACGGGCCGATCGACCTGATCGTCGAGGCGAACGGGGCGGCGGAGGCGGTGCGGGCGGCCTATGCGGCGGCGGCGCGGCGCTTCACCGGCCTGCTGGACGAACTGTGCGACGAGCTGGCTCTCCTGCGTGCCTCGGCCCGGACGGATGGCTGCGCGCTGCAGGGCCCGGTCGCCCGCCGCATGCATGATGCGGTGGTGCCCTATGCCTCCGAGACCTTCATCACCCCGATGGCCGCCGTGGCCGGGTCCGTGGCCGAGACGGTGCTCGCGGCGATGACCGCGGCCGCGCCGCTGGACCGGGCCTATGTCAACAATGGCGGCGACATCGCCCTGTACCTGGCGCCGGAGCAGAGCTTCACCGTCGGCCTGGTCGACCGGCCGGACCGGCCCGGACTGTTCGGCACCAGCGTTCTGACGGCCGGGGACGGGATCCGCGGCATCGCCACCAGCGGCTGGCGCGGCCGCAGCTTCTCGCTCGGCATCGCCGATGCCGTGACCATCCTGGCCGTCGGCGCCGCCGATGCCGACGCCGCCGCCACGGTGGTGGCCAATGCCGTCGACCTGCCCGGCCATCCCGCGATCACGCGCATCCCGGCGCGCGAGTTGCAGCCCGACAGCGACCTGGGCGACCGCCCGGTGACCCGCGGCGTCGGGCCGCTGGCCCCGGCCGAGATCGACACCGCCCTGGCCGCCGGCACGGCCGTTGCCGACACCCTGATCGCCCGCGGCCTGATCCGCGCCGCCGCCCTGCACCTGGCCGGCGAGACCCGGACGGTGGGGCTGGGCTCCGATCCCACCTCCCTCTCCGTCATTCCCGCGAAAGCGGGAATCTCGATGGCATCGAGAGCGGCGGGAGGTCCCCGCTTTCGCGGGGATGACGAACGAAGAATTGCTGAACAAGGGACCCTCCATGCCTGAGGTCGAGATCCGCAAGCGCCTGGTCACCGTCGAGGAGATCTTCCACGAGGGCGGGCCGCCGGCCGCGACGCCGCTGCGGCGCGGCGCCATCATCGCCGTGATCCGCAACCCCTTCGCCGGCCGCTATGTCGAGGAGATCGCGGGCTTCATGGACGATCTGAAGCCTCTGGGCCTGGCCATGGCGCAGCAGCTGATCCAGGCGCTGGGCGGCGACCCGAAAGCGATCCAGGGCTATGGCAAGGGCGCCATCGTCGGCGCCGCCGGCGAGCTGGAGCATGGCGCGCTGTGGCATGTCCCCGGCGGCTACGCCATGCGCGAGGCGCTGGGCGGCGCCAAGGCGATCGTCGCCTCGGCCAAGAAGGTCGGCGGCCCCGGCGCGCGCCTCGACGTGCCGGTGACGCATATCGACGCCTCCTATGTCCGCAGCCATTTCGACGCGATGGAGGTCGGCGTGCCGGACGGCCCGAAGGCGGACGAGATCGCGCTGGTGCTGGTGATGACCACCGGCGCCCGCATCCACGCCCGCGTCGGCGGCCTGAAGGCCAGCGAGATCAAGGGCGAGGACGGCCTGCGATGAGTGCGAAAATCCGGAAAATCGTCACCGTGGTCGAGGAGACGGTGACCGAGATGGGCCGGCCGGTCACCCCGCCGACCCGCCGCGCCGCCGCCGTGGCGGTGATCGAGAACCCGTTCGCCGGCCGCTATGTCGACGACCTGACCGAGCTGTTCGAGATCGGCGAGGAGCTGGGCGGCCTGCTCGCGGAGAAGGCGGTCGCGGCGCTGGGCATCGACGGCCCGGCGGCGGAGAGCTACGGCAAGGCCGCGGCGGTGGGCGAGAACGGCGAGCTGGAGCATGCCGCCGCCATCCTGCACCCGAAGCTGGGCACGCCGGTGCGCAAGGTGCTGGGCAAGGGCGCGGCCCTGATCCCGTCCTCGAAGAAGCGCGGCGGCCCGGGCGTGGCGCTGGACATCCCGCTGGGCCACAAGGACGCCGCCTATGTCCGCAGCCATTTCGACGGGATGGAGGTGCGCATCGCCGATGCGCCGCGGGCCGGCGAGATCGTGGTCGCGGTGGCGGTGACCGACAGCGGCCGCCCCCTGCCCCGGGTCGGCGGGCTGAAGACGAGCGAGATCAAGGGGGAGGACGGCCTCCGCTGAATCGGGCAAACCACAAGGCAGCCCGACCGACAAGGACACGAAGGAGACAGGGATGAAGAGGTTTCACGTCGTGGCGGCGCTGGCGCTGTTCGCCGCGCTCGGCACCCCGGCGGCCGCCGGGGCGCAGGAGATCAAGATCGGGGAGATCAACAGCTATTCCGGCCTGCCGGCCTTCACCGAGCCCTACCGCAAGGGCTGGCAGCTGGCGATCGAGGAGATCAACGCCGCCGGTGGGGTGAACGGCCAGAAGCTGGTCGTAATCTCCAAGGACGACGGCGGCAAGCCGGCCGACGCCGTGACCGCCGCCAACGAGCTGGTCTCGTCCGAAGGCGTCACCATCCTGGCCGGCACCTTCTTCTCCAATATCGGCCTCGCCGTGTCGGACTTCGCCAAGCAGAAGAAGGTGTTCTTCATGGCGGCGGAGCCCCTGACCGACGCCGTCACCTGGGCCAATGGCAACCGCTACACCTTCCGGCTGCGTCCGTCGAACTACATGCAGGCGGCGATGCTGGCCGAGGAGGCGGCGAAGCTGCCGGCCAAGCGCTGGGCCACGGTGGCACCGAACTACGAATACGGCCAGTCGGCCGTGGCGGTGTTCAAGCAGCTGCTGTCAGCCAAGCGGCCGGATATCGAATGGGTCGACGCGCAATGGCCGCCGCAGGGCAAGATCGACGCCGGCGCGGTGGTGCAGGCGCTGGCCGCGTCGAAGCCCGAGGCGGTCCTGAACGTCACCTTCGGCGCCGACCTGGTGAAGTTCGTGCGCGAGGGCAACACCCGCGGCCTGTTCGAGGACCGGTCCGTGGTCAGCTTCCTGACCGGCGAGCCGGAATATCTCGACCCGCTGAAGGACGAGACGCCGGAGGGCTGGATCGTCACCGGCTATCCCTGGTACGCGATCAAGTCGCCGGAGCACGACGCCTTTCTCAAGGCCTACCAGGCCAAGTACAGCGACTATCCGCGGCTGGGCTCGATCGTCGGCTACACCACCATGAAGTCGCTGGCGGCGATCCTGGCCAAGGCCGGGTCGGCCGATCCCGACAAGATGATCGCGGCGGCCGAGGGCATCGGCGTCGACAGCCCGTTCGGGCCGATCACCTTCCGCAAGATCGACCACCAGTCGACCCTCGGCGCCTTCGTCGGCAAGACCACGGTCGAGGACGGCAAGGGCGTGATGACCGACTTCCAGTACCGCGACGGCGCCCAGTACCTGCCATCCGATGCCGAGGTCGCCAAGCTGCGGCCGGCGGAGTGACCTTAGTCCCCCCTCCCCTCGCGGGAGGGGGTTAGGGGGAGGGGGTTCGAGCCGAAAGAGCCGTTTTGGATGGTTCGACCCTAAGAGCAGTTTGAACCGGCAACGCCGGTGACCTGCATCGGTACCCCCTCCCCCTAACCCTCTCCCGCAGGGGGAGGGGGGACTAGAACTAGAACAACGGGAGAGGCTTGGTGGATTTCCTCGTCGCCCAGTTCCTGACCGGACTCGCCAGCGCCGCCTCGCTGTTCCTGGTGGCGTCGGGCCTGTCGATCATCTTCGGCGTGACGCGGATCGTGAATTTCGCGCATGGCGCCTTCTACATGCTGGGCGCCTACCTGGCCTACACCCTGACCGAGCGCTTCTCCGGCGCCCTCGGCTTCTGGGGCGGGCTCGTCCTCGCGGCCATTATAGTGGCGGCGCTCGGCGCCCTGCTGGAGATCGTGCTGCTGCGCCGGATCTATCGGGCGCCGGAGCTGTTCCAACTGCTGGCCACCTTCGGCGTTACCCTGATGGTCGCCGACCTGGTGGTGCTGATCTGGGGACCCGAGGACCTGGTCGGCCGCCGCGCGCCGGGCTTCCGCGGCGCGGTCGAGATCCTGGGCCAGAGGCTGCCGCTGTACGACCTGTTCCTGATCGTGCTCGGCCCCGTCGTGCTCGGCCTGCTGTGGCTCCTGTTCCGGCGCACCCGCTGGGGCGTGCTGGTGCGGGCGGCGACGCAGGACCGCGACATGATCGCGGCGCTGGGCGTGAACCAGAAATGGCTGTTCACCAGCGTCTTCGCGCTCGGCGTGTTCCTGGCCGGCCTCGGCGGAGCGCTGCAGATCCCGCGCGACGCCGTGACCCACACCATGGATCTGCGCATCATCGTCGAGGTCTTCGTCGTGGTGGTGATCGGTGGGCTGGGCAGCGTGCCCGGCGCCTTCATCGCCGCGGTGCTGGTGTCGGAGCTGAACGCCTTCGGCATCCTGGTCTTCCCCACCATCTCGCTGGTGCTGGTGTTCCTGGTGATGGCCTGCGTCCTGGTGGTGCGGCCCTGGGGCCTGCTGGGCAAACCGGAAGGGCCGGCCCGGCCCACCATCGGCATCGCCATCCGGCCCTGGCGCCCCTTCGCCCCGGGCGAGCGCATCGCCCTCTTGGCCGCGCTCGTGGCCGCGGCGCTGCTGCCGACGGTAGCCGGCGGCTATGCCCTGGCGGTGGCGTCCGAGATCGCGATCTTCGCCCTGTTCGCCGCCAGCCTGCAGTTCCTGATGACCACCGGCGGCCTCGCCTCCTTCGGCCATGCCGCCTATTTCGGCCTCGGCACCTATGGCGCGGCCTTCGCGGTCAAGGCGCTGGGCCTGCCGATGGAGGCGGCGCTGCTGGCCGGGCCGCTCTTCGGCCTGCTCGGCGCGGCGCTGTTCGGCGCCTTCTGCGTACGGCTGTCCGGCGTCTATTTCGCCATGCTGACCCTGGCCTTCGCCCAGATCACCTGGTCGGTGGCGACGCAATGGGTCGAGGTGACCGGCGGCGACAACGGCATGCTGGGGATCTGGCCTTCCGACTGGGCCGCCAGCCCGGCCGGCTTCTACTGGCTGGCGCTGGCGGTGGCCGCCGCCGGCATCGCGCTCCTGCGGATCCTGACCTTCTCGCCCTTCGGCTTCACCCTGCGCGGGGTGCGGGATTCGACCCAGCGGGCCGAGGCGATCGGCATCGGCCGGCCCAAGGTGCAATGGGTCGCCTTCCTGGTCGCCGGCACCATGGCCGGGCTGGCCGGGGCGATGTTCGCCTTTCTCAAGGGCAGCGTCTTCCCGGACAATCTCGGCATCCCGCTGTCGATCGACGGGCTGGTGATGGTGCTGCTGGGCGGCATCGAGACCGCGTCCGGCGCCGTGGTCGGCGCCATCGTCTATAAGGCGCTGGCGATCTGGCTGGTCAGCCAGACCGACCTGTCGAAGCTGGTGCTGGGCGGCATCATCGTGCTGTTGGTGGTGGCCTTCCCCAAGGGGCTCGTCGGCTTCGTCGAAGAGCTTCGGGCGAGACGGCGGAAACCTTCGGCCCCGGTCTCGACCGCGGCCTCCCGAATCGAGGCCGCGGAATGAGCGCCCCTTTGCTGCAGGTCGAGGGCCTGGCCAAATCCTATGCCGGCGTGCAGGCGGTGCGCGGCGTCGACTTCACGCTCGAGGCCGGCGGCATCCTGGCCTTGATCGGACCGAACGGCGCCGGCAAGAGCACCTGCTTCAACATGCTGAACGGGCAGATCCGCCCCGATGCCGGCCGCGTCCGGCTGGAGGGGCAGGACATCACCGGCCTGGCGCCGCGCCGGGTCTGGCGCCTGGGCGTCGGCCGCACCTTCCAGATCGCCGCCACCTTCGCCTCGATGACCGTGCGCGAGAATGTGCAGGTGGCGCTGCTGTCGCATCACCGCCGCTTCGGCCTGGGCTTCGCCGGCCGCGCCTATCGCGCCGAGGCCGACGCGCTGCTCGATCTCGTCGGGCTGGGCGAGGCGGCGGAGCGGGCCTGCGGCGAGCTGGCCTATGGCGACGTCAAGCGGCTGGAGTTGTCGATCGCCCTGGCCAATGCGCCGAAGCTGCTGCTGATGGATGAGCCGACCGCCGGCATGGCGCCGCGGGAGCGGGTGGCGCTGATGCGCCTGACCGCCGAGGTGGCGCGGCAGCGGCGGATCGGCGTCTTGTTCACCGAGCACGACATGGATGTTGTGTTCGAGCATGCCGACCGGATCATGGTGCTGAACCGCGGCGCCCTGATCGCCGAAGGCTCGCCCGACGCGGTGCGCCACGACCCGCAGGTGCGTGCGGTCTATCTCGGCGACGGCCTGGTCTACGACGCCCGGCATCGGGAAGGGGTTCCGGCATGACGCTTTCGGTCTCCGGCCTCAACGCCCACTACGGCCCGGCCCACATCCTGTTCGATGTCGGCTTCGAGGTCGGCGAGGGCGAGGTGGTCGCCTTCCTCGGCCGCAACGGCGCCGGCAAGTCCACCACCTTCCGGTCCCTGGTCGGGCTGGTGCCGCGGCGCGAGGGCAGGATCCTGTTCCGCGGCACCGACATCGCCGCGAAGCCGACGCATGAGATCGCCCGCGCCGGCCTGGGCTATGTGCCGGAGGACCGGCGGATCTTCACCGACCTGACGGTGGAGGAGAACCTGGCCGTCGGCCTGCAGCCGCCGCGGCCGGGCGCGCCGACCTGGACGCCGGAGCGCCTCTACGCCCTTTTCCCCAACCTGGCCGAGATGCGCCGCCGCCCGGGCGGGCGGATGAGCGGTGGCGAGCAGCAGATGCTGACCATCGCCCGCACGCTGATGGGCAACCCGTCGCTGGTGCTGCTGGACGAGCCGTCGGAAGGCTTGGCGCCGAAGATCGTCGAGCAGATGGCCGATGCCATCCTGGCGATGAAGCGCGAGGGCCTGAGCGTGCTGCTGTCCGAGCAGAACCTGCATTTCGCGCGGCTGATCAGCGACCGCGCCTACATCATCGAGACCGGCCGCATCCGCTTCGGCGGAACGATGGCCGAGCTGGCGGCGCAGCCGGAGATCCGCGACGCCTATCTGGCGGTGTGATAGGAACCGGCCATGACCATCACCGTTTCCGCCGCACGCAAGCCCTCCTACATCCTCGACGACCAGATCGGCTTCATCCTGCGCCAGGTCAGCCAGCGCCACGCCGCGATCTTCTCTTCCGGCATCGGCGAGCAGGACCTGACGGCGACGCAATGGGCGGTGCTGGCCAAGCTCTTGGAGCGCGGCCCCTGCTCGCAGAACCGCCTCGGCCGCCGCACCGCCATGGACGCGGCGACGATCAAGGGTGTGGTCGACCGGCTGGGCAAGCGCGGCCTGATCGAGACCCGCCCGGACCCCGAGGACGGCCGCCGGCTGGAGGTGGCCTTGAGCCCTGCCGGCCAGGCCCTGGCCGAACGCATGGTGCTGAACGCGCTGCGGATCACCGAGGAGACCCTGGCGCCGCTAACGGAGTCCGAGCGGACGACGCTGGTCGAATTGCTGCGCAAGCTGAGCTGAGGCCGCACCCCGGCGCGAAACCACCGCCGACCGCATCAGTACGGGCGCCGTCTTACGCACGCGCTTCGTGCGAAGATTTCACACGATGGCCATAGACTCCAGCTGGTCGAAATCTTTAAACTCAATGTCGTAATAAGATTTCATGCAGATGCATATTCCCGTCTGCATAGTCCAAGGCATTGGGAGGGGAAAATGACGATCCGGATCGGCACCGAAGGCGACGACCGGCTGCTCGCCGGCGAGGATGACAGCAGCCTCTACGGCCTGGACGGCAACGATATGCTGCGCGGCCAGATCGGGGCGGACTGGCTTGAGGGCGGCGACGGCAACGATATCATCTATGGCGGCTATAGCGGCACCGGGGTTGATACCCTGTTCGGCGGGGCTGGAATCGACACCCTCAACTACGGCGACAGCAATGCCGGCATCTCGATCAACCTGACCACCGGCGTCAACCACGGCGGATCCGCCGAAGGCGACGTGCTGCTCGACAGCTTCGAAATCGTCCGTGGCAGCCTGTTCGACGACACCCTCGTCGGCGACGCGAACGACAACGCGCTGCGCGGCCTGGCCGGGGACGATGTCCTGCGTGGCCTGGCGGGGGCCGATATCCTCAACGGCGGCGACGGCCGGGACCTGCTGGACGGCGGCGACGGTGACGATATCCTGCGCGGCGGCCGCGGCGAAGACAGCCTGATCGGCGGCGTCGGCCACGACCTGGTGAGCTACGCCTATAGCGATGCCGCGGTGACGATCAACCTCGCCGCCGGCACCGCCCATGGCGGCTTCGCGGAAGGTGACAGGTTCTTCGACCATGTCGAGATCCTGGACGGCACCTTGTTCGCCGACAGCCTGGCCGGCAGCGCCGGGGCCGATGCGCTGAACGGGCTTGACGGCGACGACATCCTCGAGGGCGGCGCCGGAGACGACGTGCTCGACGGCGGCGCCGGCGCGGACAGCTTCATCGGCGGCATCGGAACCGACACGGTGGACTATGCCCACAGCCAGGCGGGGATCGCGATCGACCTCGGCGCCGGCACGATCCATGGCGGCGACGCCGAGGGCGACAGCTTCGGCGACACCATCGAGATCCTCCGCGGCAGCCGCTTCGCCGACACCCTGACCGGCGACGCCGGCGGCAACACCCTGTTCGGGGCCTTCGGCGAGGACATTCTGGAGGGCGGCGACGGTGACGACGTGCTCGATGGCGGGGCCGGGGCCGACCGCCTGATCGGCGGTGCCGGCATCGACACGGTCAGCTATGCCGACAGCCAGGTCGGCCCGACGATCAACCTGACCACCGGCGTCAGCACCGGCGGCGACGCCGAGGGCGACGTGCTGAGCGGGATCGAGATCATTGAAGGCAGCCGGCTGTACGGGATCAGCCTGACGGGCGACGAGGGCGTCAACATCCTGCGCGGCCTGGGAGCGATCAACAGCTTCAACGGCCTGGGCGGCGACGACATCGCCACCGGTGCAGACTATGCCGACTACTTCTATGGCGGGGACGGCAACGATTACCTGGACGGTGCAGCCTATCGTGACGGGCTGCAGGGCGGCGCCGGTGACGACACGATCATCGGCGGTGCCGGCAACGATGATCTCTACGGTGATGATCTCTACAACGGCATCGGGGCCGACCGCTTCGTCTACACGTCGCTGGACGACACCACGGTCACCTCGGACGCCAATGGGCGGGAGCGGATCCTCGACTTCTCCCATGCCGAAGGCGATATCGTCGATCTCGGCGCCATCGACGCCGACGGCGATGCCGCCAATGGCGAAACCGCTTTCACCATCGTCGCCGGCGGCTTCACCGGCGCCGGGGCCGAACTGTCGCTCACGCCGGTCGGCACCGGGCGCAGCGTCCTGGTCCGGGCGGATGTCGATGGCGACCAGCACACCGACTTCCTGGTGCAGATCTTCGTCGACGCTCCGCTGAGCGCGGCCGATTTCGTGCTCTAGCCGGAGATCTCGCGATGACCATTCTGATCGGCACCGAGGGCGACGACATCCTCCCGTCGTCCGGCACCGGATCGCCCGAGGACGACAGCCTCTACGGCCTGGGCGGGGACGACATCCTGTTCGGAGGGGCTGGCAACGACTACGTCGAGGGCGGCGATGGCAGCGATCATCTCCGCGGCGGGGCCGGTGCCGATGTTTTCCTGGCCGGGGCAGGACGCGACACTCTGGTCTATGCCGACAGCCGGGCTGGAATCTCGATCGACCTGACCACCAACATCAACCACGGCGGCGATGCCGAGGGTGACCGGTTCCTCGACAGCTTCGAGGTGATCAGCGCCACCGGCTTCGCCGACACGATCATCGCCGACGGCTATGCGAACACGCTGTTCGGGCTGGGCGGCGACGATGTGCTGCGCGGGATGGGCGGGGACGACATGCTCCTCGGCGGGCTGGGCGCCGACTTGCTCGACGGCGGCGACGGCGACGACGTGCTTCAGGGCGGGGCCGGTGCCGACAGCTTCGTCGGCGGGGCCGGCTGGGACATCGTCCGCTACACCGACAGCGCCTTCGGGGTGACCGTCGACCTGGCCGCCGCCACGGGCACGGGCACGGGCAGCGACGCCGCGGGCGACCGCTTCTTCGGCCCGATCGAGCAGGTCGACGGCAGCGTCTCGGCCGACCGGCTGTCCGGGAGCGACGTGGGAGACTTGCTGCGCGGCCTGGGCGGCGACGATGTCCTTTCGGGCCGGAATGGCGGCGATACGCTGGATGGTGGGCTCGGCGCGGACAGCCTCGATGGGGGCGCCGACGACGATCTGCTGAAGGGGGGTGCCGGCGCCGACAGCTTCACCGGCGGCAGCGGCACCGATACGGTCGACTATTCCGGCAGCGCCGGCGGCGTGACGGTCGACATGAGCACCGGCGCTCACCACGGCGGCGATGCCGAGGGCGATGTCTTCCTCGACCAGATCGAGATCCTGGCCGGTAGCCGCTTCGCCGACACGCTGACTGGCAGCGCCCAGGGCGACACCTTGATCGGCAACGCCGGCGACGACACGCTGGACGGGGGCGCGGGCGACGATGTGCTGGCAGGCGGCTGGGGCCGGGACAGCTACATCGGCGGCGGCGGCTTCGACACCGTTGATCATTCCGGCGAGCATGAGCGCGTCTGGCTCGAACTCTCCAGCGGCCGGGGGATCGCCGGCGCCTCGGAGGGCGAGAGCTATGTCGGGATCGAGGCGGTTCTGGGCAGCGCTTTTGACGACGTCGTGAGCGGCAACAATGCCGCCAACACGCTGCATGGTGGTGACGGCAACGACTTCCTCTGGGGCTTCGTGGGCGACGACCTGCTCGACGGCGCCGCCGGGGCCGACACCCTGGCCGGCGGCGCGGACAACGATCGGATCGAAGGCGGCGCGGGTGCCGACACCCTGCGCGGCGAGGATGGCGACGATATCCTGCTCGGCGGCGCGGGCAACGATGCCCTCACCGGGGGCCACGGTGCCGACCGCTTCGTCTTTTCCGACACGGCCGATGCGTCGGACCGGTACAGTCAGGTGCAGGAGCGGATCGAGGACTTCACCCGGGCCGAGGGCGACGTCATCGATCTGGGGGCGATCGACGCCGACGGCGATCCGACCAATGGCGACACCGCCTTCACCATCGCACCCTTCGGCTTCACCGGCGTGGAGGGCGAACTGGTGCTGGAGAGCATCCGCCACGGCATCAAGGTGTTCGGCGACGTCGACGGCGACCGGGTGGCGGATCTCGCCTTCTTCGTCGCCGATGTGCCGGGCCTGACCGCGGCCGATTTCGTGCTGTAGGCCCCTACCCCTTCACCACCACGGGCACCCGGGTCGCCGGCGGGGTGTTGCGGCTGCGCTGGCTGCGCACCACGCCGTCGATCACGGTCATGCCGACGCCCGGCAGGTCGCCGAGTTGCACGCTCTCCAAGAGCGAGGTGCCGGCCGAGTGCTGGGCGGTGTCGAGGAACACGAAATCGGCCGACCAGCCGGGCTCGATGATGCCGGCGTCGAGCTTGCGCATCCGCGCGGTGTTGCCAGTGGCGAAGCAGAAGGCGGTCTCGGCCGGCACCTCGCCGAGCGAGGACAGCATCGCGACCATGCGCAGGATGCCGAGCGGCTGGACGCCGGAGCCGGCCGGCGCGTCGGTTCCCAGGATCACGCGCTCCAGCTGCCCCATCTCGCGCGCCGTGCGCAGGGTGAACAGGGCCGCCCGCTCATTGCCGTTGTGCACCAGCTCCAGCCCGCGCTGGCAGCCCTCGCAGATGCAGCGGATCTGGCCGTCCGGCAGGGCGGTGTGGCCGCCATTGATGTGGCCGACCACATCGGCATCGGTCTCCAGCACCACATCCTTGTCGATCAGGCCGGAGCCGGGAATCGACGGGCCGCCAGTGTGGATCGTGCTCTGGATCCCGTATTTGCGCGCCCAGCCGACCATGCGGTTGGCGGTCGGCCCGTCCTTGACCCCGCCGAGGCCGATCTCGCCCAGCAGGGTGACGCCGGCCGCGGCCAGGTCCTTGAAGTCCTGCTCCTCCATCTCCTTCTCGATCACCGGCGCGCCGGCATGGATCTTCACGCCGGAGGGTCGGAAGGCGGAGAAGCTGCGCTGCGCCGTGACCGCCAGGGCCTTCAGCCCGATCACGTCACGCGGGCGGCCGGGCAGGTGCACCTCGCCGGCCGAGATCATGGTGGTGACGCCGCCATGCAGGCTCGAATCGATCCAGCCGATCTGGTTCTGCCGCGGCGTCCAGTCGCCGATCACCGGGTGGACATGGCTGTCGATCAGCCCGGGCGCCAGGGTCGTGCCATGGGCATCGATCACCGTAGTAGCGCCTTCGGTGTCGACATCCTTCTCGCGCCCGACCGCTGTGATGCGGCCGTCGACCGCGACCACGGTGTCGGCGTCGAGGATCGGCGCCTCCAGCTTGCCGCTGAGCAGCAGCCCGATGTTGCGGATCACCAGCTTGGCCGGTCCGGCCGGCTTCTGCGGCTCGTCATGCGCCATGAGGACGTTCCTTCGTCGCTGCCCCGCTTCGGGGCGCCTCACCTGTCGCGGGCGGTTGACAGCCCAGCCGCTCGCATTTATTGTTAGTATACAAACAAATTATGCCGCAGCAAGGCCGCCTTGCAAATTTCGCCGGAAGAATCTACATGCATCGGCTCGACAGCGGCGGAGCTATTTCCCACATTCTGCGCGTAGTCGCGAGCGAAGGGTGACGAGGCATGAGCAACTTCAATGAGGAGCGCGTTGTCAGCGTCCATCACTGGACCGACACCCTCTTCAGCTTCAAGACGACCCGCAACCCGACGTTCCGCTTCAAGAACGGCCAGTTCACGATGATCGGGATCCATGTCGACGGCAAGCCGCTCCTGCGCGCCTACAGCGTCGTCAGCCCGAACTACGAGGACGGGCTCGAATTCTTCTCGATCAAGGTGCAGAACGGACCGCTGACCTCGCGCTTGCAGCATCTCAAAGAGGGCGACCCGGTCATCGTCGGCCGCAAGGCGACGGGCACGCTGGTGCTGGACAACCTCAAATCCGGCCGCAACCTTTACCTGCTCGGCACCGGCACTGGCCTGGCGCCGTTCATGTGCCTGATCCGCGACCCGGAGACCTATGAGCGGTTCGAGAAGGTGGTACTGCTGCATGGCTGCCGCCAGGTCGCCGAGCTGGCCTATGGCGAGCTGATCACGCAGGAGCTGCCGCAGGACGAGTTCCTGGGTGAGGAGATCCGCGGCAAGCTGATCTATTACCCGACGGTGACGCGCGAGCCGTTCCGCAACCGCGGCCGGATCACCGACCTGATCACCTCGAACAAGCTGTTCGAGGACATCGGCCTGCCGCCGCTGGCGGTCGAGCACGACCGAGTCATGTTGTGCGGCAGCCCGCTGATGCTGGCCGACCTCAAGGTGATCCTGGAGGAGCGCGGCTTCGTCGAGGGCAACCATGGCGAGCCCGGCGACTACGTCATCGAGAAGGCCTTCGTCGAGAAGTAATACGCGGCTCACGTCGCTGCGAGATCCAAGGGCCGTCGGGGCGAACCGGCGGCCCTTTCGCTTTCATCCCTTTCCGTCATCCCCGCGAAATCGGGGATCTCGTCCACATCGTGCCGAGATCCCGTGTCTGCGCAGCAGCACTGCGTGCCGCAGCGCGCACGGGATGACGAGATGAAGTATGAAAGCATTGTAACATGAAGATTCACGCATAGACCGCCATATGCATGCGAGAAGCGTGCATGACGCCTGTTCCTCGGACTTCGTTTCGCACGGAACGGCCATGCCTCCGCTGGTATCATTCCCGCCAGGAGCGACTCCCAGGAGAGCAGCATGGGCCCCTATCCGCACGACGCCCCGCCGGCCGAGATCACCGAATCCAACCCGATGGGCACGGACGGGTTCGAGTTCGTCGAATACGCCTCGTCTGAGCCGGAAAAGCTGGGCGCGCTGTTCGAGACCATGGGCTTCGCCCCGGTCGCGCGGCACAAGTCGAAGCGGGTGACGCTGTACCGCCAGGGCGACATCAACTTCATCGTCAATGCCGAGCCGGACAGCTTCGCCAGCGACTTCGCGCGCAAGCATGGCCCCTGCGCCTGTGCCATGGCCTTCCGCGTCGCCGATGCCGATCACGCGTTCAGGCGCGCCGTCTCGCTGGGCGCCAAGCCGGTCTCAACCCGCGTCAATGCCGGCGAGTTGCAGATCCCGGCGATCGAGGGCATCGGCGGCTCGCTGCTGTATCTCGTCGACCGCTACGGCGCCAAGGGGTCGATCTACGAGGTCGATTTCGACTGGATCGGCGATGCCGAGCCGCATCCCGAGCCGGCCGGCCTCTATTATGTCGACCATCTGACCCACAACGTGCATCGCGGCCAGATGGATGCCTGGGTCGATTTCTACAGCCGGCTCTTCAACTTCCGCCAGATCCGCTACTTCGACATCAGCGGCAAGCTGACCGGCCTGTTCTCCCGCGCCCTGACCAGCCCGGACGGCAAGATCCGCATCCCGATCAACGAGAGCGCCGACGAGAAGAGCCAGATCGAGGAGTATCTGCGCGCGTACAAGGGCGAAGGCATCCAGCACGTGGCGCTGGGCAGCCGCGACATCTACGCCTCGGTCAGCCAGCTGGACCGCAACGGCCTGGCCTTCATGCCGGCCCCGCCCGACACCTATTACGAGAAGATCGACGGCCGCCTGCCGAAGCATGGCGAGCCGGTGGAGAGGCTGCGCGAGCTCGGCCTGCTGATCGACGGCGAGGGCGTGGTCGAGGGCGCCCACACCAAGGTGCTGCTGCAGATCTTCTCGCAGACCGTGATCGGCCCGATCTTCTTCGAGTTCATCGAGCGCAAGGGCGATGACGGCTTCGGCGAGGGCAATTTCCGCGCCCTGTTCGAAAGCATCGAGGAGGACCAGATCCGCCGCGGCGTCCTGTCGGCCGACAGCGACGCGGCGTGACGGGCAATCCGTTCGCGCCGGAGGAAGGCCCGTCCTGGCGCCGGCATCCGCACGCCCCGGCGCCGGCGACGGTGCTGGGGCGGATCGATGAGATCGAGGATCCGGGCGTCCGCGCCCTCGCCTTCGGCGCCGGCCGCCGGGTCTTCTCGATGCTGCTGGTCCGCCGCGGCGACACGGTGCGGGCCTTCCTCGACGCCTGCCCGCACGCCTTCCTGCCGCTGACCTGGCGTGGCGGCAGCGTGCTGAGCGCGGACGGGCAGCGCCTGGTCTGCTCCAACCACTTCGCCGAATTCGACGCCGGGGACGGCAGCCCGGTCTTCGGCCCGGCCGATTGCGGGCTCGACGCGATCCCTGTGCGGGTGGAGGCCGACGGCACGATCACGATGGGCTAGAATCGCCTCCCCGCGGAGTCCAGCGATCGAGAGACGAGCCCATGAGCAGCCCCCTTCCCGAACTGTGTCTCGTCCGGCATGGCGAGACGGAGTGGAGCCGGTCCGGCAGGCATACCGGTCGGACCGATATCCCTTTGACCGAGGCGGGCGAGGCCGCGGCGCGCGGCGTCGCCGGCCGGCTGCAGGGCCTGTCCTTCGCGGCGGTGTGGTCGAGCCCGTCGCTGCGGGCCCGGACCACCTGCGCGCTGGCCGGGTTCGGCGATGGCGCCGTGATCAAGGACGATCTGGCGGAGTGGGACTACGGCGCCTATGAGGGCATCACCACCAAGCAGATCCTGGCCGAGCGCCCGGGCTGGCAGCTGTTCCGGGACGGCAGCCCGCAGGGCGAGGATGCGGCGCAGGTCGGTGCCCGGGCCGATGCCGTGATCGGCCAGTTCCGGCAGGCGGCCGCAACGGTCCTGGTGTTCTCCAGCTCGCATTTCCTCCGGGTCCTCGCGGCCCGCTGGATCGGCCTGCCGCCACAGGACGGCTCACGCTTCGTGCTGGACACCGCCAGCCTCAGCGTCCTGGGCTATGAGCACGACCTGACCGAGCCCGTCATCCGGCGCTGGAACCAGAGATAGTGCTGGCCGGCAAGACCGTCATCGTCACCGGCGCGGCCTCCGGCATCGGCGCCGCGACCGCGCGGCTGGTGCGGGCCTGGGGCGGCCGGGTGATCGCGGTCGACCGGAATGAGCCGGCCGATCCGGTCGACAGCTACTTCGCCGCCGACCTGTCCGACCGGGCCGCGATCGACGCGCTGGTGGAGGCGCTGCCCGCCGGCGCGCATGGCCTGGCCAACATCGCCGGCCTGCCGCCGACCCGGCCGGCGGCGGAGGTGCTGAAGACCAACCTGGTCGGGCTGAAGCACCTGACCGTCCAGCTGGTGCCGAAGCTGGCCGACGGTGCGTCGATCGTGAACCTCGCCTCGCTCGCCGGACTGGACTGGGCAGAGGCGCTGCCGGCAGTCCGCGCCAGCGAGGATCTCGATTTCGATGGCGTCGAGGCGTTCTGCCGGCGCCACGACATCCAGGGCGCCCGCAGCTATTTTTTCGCCAAGGAGGCGCTGATCGCCTGGACCCACCGCAACCGCTGGACCTGGCGCGACCGCGGCATCCGCATGAACGCGGTCAGCCCGGGGCCGGTCGAGACGCCGATCCTGCCGGATTTCGTGGCCACGCTCGGCGCCCGGGCGCAGGCGGAAATGGCGGTGATGGACCGGCCGGGTCGGCCTGAGGACATCGCCCCGGTGGTCGGCTTCCTGCTGTCCGATGCCTCGGGCTGGATCCGCGGCGCCAACCTGCCGGTCGATGGCGGCCTGCACGCCCATGTGCTGGGCCGCCGGCACGGGCTCTAACCGCGCGGCACCGCCAGGGCGACGGCACGCGCGGCCTCCTGCAGCGCGGGCAGGAAGCGCTCGCGCATTTCCGCCGCCCCGACCCGCCCAGCCGGAGCGCTCAGGTTGATCGCCAGGTTGCCGGCGGAGATGCCGCCCGGTACCGCGACCGCGATCGAGTTCAGACCCGTCTCCAGCTCCTCCGACACCTGGGCATAGCCGTGGCGTCGCACCTCGGCCAGCCGCGCCGCCAGGGCCGCGCGGGTGGTCAGCGTGTGCTCGGTGAACCGCTCCAGCACCGCGACCTCGAAATAGCGATCGAGCTCGCGCGGATGCAGCACCGCCAGCAGGGCCTGACCCATCGAGGTGGCATGCGCCGGCAGCCGGGTGCCGACGCCGAGGCCGACCGTCATGATCCGGTGCGCCGCCGGCGACCGGGCGACGTAGGTGATCATGGTGCCGTCCAGCATGGCGGCGGAGGCCGATTCACCCAGGGCTCGCGTCAGCCCCAGCAGCGCGTCGCGCACCCGCTCGATCTCGCCCATCCCGGACAGGAAGCTGTGGCCGAGCGACAGGATCGCCGGCGTCAGCTCGAAATGCTTGCCGTCGCTGCGGGCGTAGCCGGCCTCGCACAGGGTCAGCAGGAAGCGACGCGCCGCAGCCCGGGTCATGCCAGTGCGCGACGCCGCCTCGGTGATGGTCTGCCGCCGATGCCCCGCGCCGAAGCTGCGGATGATGTCCAGCCCCTTGCGGAACGAGACGACCTGCTCGTCGCGCAGGATTTTCCTCCCGGTTTGTGCGCATTGCGAACAAGATCTTCGCTATGCGCACGGATTCTTGACCGCAACCGGGGCCCGGCACAAGAGATCAGAGGAAGAAGACCGGGGATCGGCGATGATCGACCCACCGGCGCACAAGTCTTTCGACCGGCAACAACAGGGGAGGACCACGATGCACCGACGCCACCTGACCGCCGCGGCCCTGGCCGCCGCCCTGCTGGCGGCCTGGCCTGTCGCGGCGCAGGACACGGTCAAGATCGGCCTGATCCTGCCGATGACCGGCCCCTCCGCCTCGACCGGGCGGGAGATCGAGGCCGCGGCCAAGCTGTACCTGCAGCAGAACGGCACCACCGTCGCCGGCAAGACGATCGAGCTGATCGTCCGCGACGACACCGGCACCGCCGACGTCACCAAGCGCCTGGCGCAGGAGCTGGTGGTGAAGGACAAGGTGTCGGTGCTGGCCGGCTTCGGCCTGACCCCGCTGGCCGCCGCGGCAGCGCCGATCGCGACCCAGGCCAAGGTGCCGCAGGTGATCATGGCCGCCGCCACCGCGGTGACCACCGAGGCCTCGCCCTTCATCGTCCGAACCAGCTTCACCCTGCCCCAGGTGACCGTGCCTCTAGCCGAGTGGAGCGCCCAGAACGGCATCAAGACCGTGGTCACTCTGGTCAGCGACTACGCCCCCGGCCTGGACGCGCAGAAGGCCTTCGCCGAACGCTTCGGCAAGGCCGGCGGGACGGTGGTGGAGCAGTTGCAGGTGCCGTTGAAGAACCCGGATTTCGCGCCCTTCCTGCAGCGCGTGGCCGACGCCAAGCCGGATGCGGTCTTCGTCTTCGTGCCCTCGGGCTTCGGCGCCGTGTTCATGAAGCAGTTCGTCGAGCGCGGGCTGGACAAGTCCGGCATCCGGCTGATCGCCACCGGCGACGTCACCGATGACGAGCTGCTGGACAAGATCGGCGACGTGGCGCTGGGCACCATCACCACCCACCATTATTCCGCGGCGCATGACAGCGCGGAGAACAAGGCCTTCGTCCAGGCCTTCCAGGCGGCCAATGGCGGGATGCGGCCGAACTTCATGGCGGTCGGCGGCTATGACGGCATGCACCTGATCATCGAGGCGCTGAAGAAGACCAATGGCGCCACCGACGGCCAGGGCCTGGTCGACGCCATGAAGGGCATGAGCTGGACCAGCGTGCGCGGCCCGGTCTCGATCGACCCGGACACCCGCGACATCATCCAGAACGTCTACGTCCGGAAAGTCGAGAAACGCGACGGGGGGCTGTACAATGTCGAATTCGCGACCATCGAGGCGGTGAAGGACCCGGTCAAGGCCGCGAAGTAAGCTCGCCATGGCGACGATCCTGTTCGACGGCATCGCCTACGGCATGCTGCTGTTCGTGCTGGCCTGCGGGCTGTCGGTGACCCTGGGGCTGATGAACTTCATCAACCTGGCGCACGGCGCCTTCGCCATGCTCGGCGGCTATGTCACCGCGATCCTGATGAGCCGCTGGCAGGTGCCGTTCTTCCTGTGCCTGCCGGCCGCCTTCCTGGCCGCGGCCGCGGTTGGGCTGGTGCTGGAGCGGACGCTGTATAGACAGCTGTATCGCCGCAGCCATCTCGACCAGGTGCTGTTCTCGATCGGGATCGTCTTCATGGCCATGGCGGCCGCCGACTACCTGATGGGGTCGGAGCAGCAGATCATCCAGCTGCCCGACTACCTGCGCGGCCGGGTCGAGGTGCTGGGCGTCGGCATCGGCATCTACCGCGCCCTGATCATCATCATCTGCAGCGTGCTGGTGCTGGCCCTGCAAGGGGTGCTGGCCTACACCCGCTTCGGCAGCCGGCTGCGCGCCGCGGTCGACGATCCGCGCGCGGCCAGGGGCCTGGGCATCCGGGTCGACACCGTCTTCGCCGCCACCTTCGCCGTCGGCTCGGGCCTCGCCGGACTCGGCGGCGCGCTGGGGGCCGAAATCCTCGGCGTCGACCCGACCTTCCCGCTGAAATACATGATCTATTTCCTGATCGTGGTGACCGTCGGCGGCACCTCCAGCCTGACCGGCCCGTTCCTGGCGGCACTGCTGCTGGGCATCGCCGATGTCGCCGGCAAGTACTATGTCCCGGCCTTCGGATCCTTCGTCATCTACACGGTGATGATCGTGGTGCTGCTGCTGCGGCCGCAGGGGCTGTTCGCCCGCGGAGGGAGCCGGTGACGGCCGCGCCGCTCTCCTCCGAAGCCGCACGGCTCTCCCCGGCCGCGTCGCGGGCCCGCTGGCGCTGGCCGGAGGCGATGTTCTGGCTGGCGGCGCTGGCCGCGCTGCTGCTGCCGGACCAGCACCTGATCCTGAACGAGATCGCGATCCTGGCGCTGTTCGCGCTCTCGCTCGACCTGATCCTCGGCTATGCCGGCATCGTCTCGCTCGGCCATGCCGCCTTCTTCGGCCTCGGCGCCTATGTCGCCGGCCTGCTGACCATCCATGTCGCCGGCGAGCCGCTGCTGGGCCTCGTGGCCGCCGCGGGGGCCGGGGCCGTGCTGGGCTTCGCCACCGGCTTCCTGGTGCTGCGCGGCTCCGACCTCACCCGGCTGATGGTCACGCTCGGCATCTCGCTGCTGCTGTTCGAGATCGCCAACCGGGCGGCCGGGCTGACCGGCGGCGCCGACGGGCTGAACGGCATGGTGGTCGGCCCGATCCTGGGCTGGTTCGAGTTCGATCTCTACGGCACCACCGCCTATGCCTATAGCCTGGCGGTGCTGTTCCTGCTGTTCCTGTTCGCCCGGCGGGTGGTGCATTCACCCTTCGGCCTGTCGCTCAAGGCGATCCGCGACAACCGGCTGCGCGCCGCCGCGGTCGGCGTGCCGGTGGCGCGGCGGCTGGTCGGCATCTACACGCTGTCGGCCGCCTATGCCGCGGTCGCCGGGGCGCTGCTGGCCCAGACCACGCAGTTCGTCTCGCTCGACGTCTTCGACTTCCACCGCTCGGCCGATGTGCTGCTGGTGCTGGTGATCGGTGGCGCCGGCTACCTCTATGGCGGGCCGATCGGCGCGGTGCTGTTCCGCTTCCTGCAGGACTGGATCTCCGGCCTGACGCCGCAATACTGGTCGTTCTGGCTCGGCGCCTTCCTGGTGCTGCTGGTGCTGGTCGGGCGCGACCGGCTGGTGCAGGGCGTGCGCCGGCCCCTCGCCGCTCTCCTCTCCCGCATCGGAGCCGGGCGATGACCGCGGCGCTCGAGACCATCGGCCTGCAGAAGCGCTTCGGCGGACTGGTCGCCACCAACGACGTGTCGCTCAGCATCGCGGTCGGGGCGCGGCACGCGCTGATCGGCCCGAACGGCGCCGGCAAGACCACCTTCGTCAACCTGCTGACCGGCGTCCTGGCCCCGAGCGGCGGCCGGGTGCTGCTGGGCGGCGAGGACATCACCGGGCTGAAGCCGCATCTGCGGGTGCGGCGCGGCCTGGCCCGCACCTTCCAGATCAACCAGCTGTTCCCGGAGATCACGCCGCTCGACACCATCGGCCTCGCTGTCGCCGAGCGCCTGGGGCGCGGCGGCGACTGGTGGCGGGTGGCCGGCGGCAAGGCCGAGGTGCTGGACGAGATCCTGGCCATCGCCGAGCGCTTCCGCCTGACCGATGTGCTGCAGGCCCGCACCGCCACCCTGGCCTATGGCAAGCAGCGCCTCTTGGAGATCGCCACCGCCTTCGCCTGCCGCCCGCGCGTGCTGCTGCTGGACGAGCCGGCCGCCGGCGTGCCGGAGGTGGAGCGGCACGAGCTGCTGGCCACCATCGCCGAGCTGCCGCAGGACGTCTCGGTGCTGCTGATCGAGCACGACATGGACCTGGTGTTCAGCTTCGCCGACCGGATCTCGGTGCTGGTCAATGGCACGCTGCTGACCGAGGGCACGCCCGACGCCATCGCCGCCGACCCGCAGGTGCGCGCCGTCTATCTCGGGGAGGCGGTGGATGGCTGAGCTGCTGGCCCTGCGCGATCTGGTCGCCGGCTATGGCGAGGCCGTCGTCGTCTCCGGCGTGTCGCTGACCCTGGCCGAGGGCGAGGCGCTGGCCCTCCTCGGTCGCAACGGCACCGGCAAGACCACGCTCCTGAACAGTATCATCGGCGTCACCCGCCGCTTCGGCGGCACCGTCGCACTGGCCGGGCGCGACCTGACCCGGACGCGGCCGGAGGACCGGGCGCTGGCCGGGATCGGCTGGGTGCCGCAGGAGCGCAACATCTTCAAGTCGCTGACGGTCGAGGAGAACATGACCGCGGTGGCGCGGCCTGGCCCATGGACGCCGGAGCGCGCCTACGCCCTGTTCCCGCGGCTGAAGGAGCGGCGCGGAAACCTGGGCAGCCAGCTGTCGGGCGGCGAGCAGCAGATGCTGGCCATCGCCCGCGCCCTGATGCTGAACCCGAAGCTGCTGCTGCTGGACGAGCCGACCGAGGGCCTGGCGCCGATCATCGTCGAGGAGCTGCTGGCCGCGCTGAAGCGCATCCTGCGCGACGAGGGCGTCGCGGCTGTCGTGGTCGAGCAGCACGCCCAGAAGATCCTGTCCGTCACCGACCAGGCGGTGATCCTGGAGCGCGGCGCCATCGTCCATGCCGCGCCCAGCGCCGTCCTGAAGGCCGACGAGGCCGCCCTGACCCGCCATCTCGGCGTCACCCGCAAGGGCTCGCACGCCTGACCCAAGGAGAGACCGATGCCGCGCCAGACCCCGCCCTTCCGCGCCGACATGGTCGGCAGCCTGCTGCGCACCGCCCCGTTGAAGGCCGCCCGCGCCCAGCACGAGCAGGGCGCCATCACCGCTGGCGAGCTGCAGGCGATCGAGGACCAGGAGATCCGCAAGATCGTCCGCCGGCAGGAGGAGATCGGCCTGCAGGCGGTCACCGACGGCGAGTTCCGCCGCGCCTTCTGGCATTTCGACTTCCTCGAGCATCTCGACGGCGTCGAGGGCTACTGGGCCGACCATGGCATCCAGTTCCAGGGCGCCCAGGTGAAGCCGAAGGGCATTCGCGTGACCGGGAAGCTGGGCTTCACCAGCCACCCGATGCTGGAGCATTTCCGCTTCCTGAAGGCGAACACCGGCCGGGTGCCGAAGATGACGATCCCATCGCCCAGCATGCTGCACTACCGCGGCGGCCGGCAGGTGATCGACACCGCCGTCTATCCGGAGATGGAGGACTTCTACGCCGATCTCGGCCGGGCCTATGCCGGCGCGGTGGCGGCCTTCGCCGCCGAGGGCTGCCGCTACCTGCAGCTCGACGATGTCAGCTTCGCCTATCTCTGCGACCCGGATCAGCGGCGGATGCTGGCCGAGCGCGGCGACGACCCGGTGAAGCAGCCGGGCATCTATGCCGCCATGCTGAACGCCGCCATCGCCGGCCGGCCGAAGGACATGGTGATCACCATGCATCTCTGCCGCGGCAATTTCCGCTCCACCTTCATCGCCTCGGGCGGCTACGAGCCGGTGGCGGAGCGGCTGTTCAACGAGATCGCCGCCGACGGCTATTTCATGGAATGGGACACCGAGCGCGCCGGCGGGTTCGAGCCGCTGCGCTTCCTGCCCAAGGGGAAGTCCGTGGTGCTGGGATTGGTGACCTCCAAGTCCGGCACGCTGGAGCAGAAGGACGACATCAAGCGCCGGATCGACGAGGCGGCGAAATTCGTCGACCTCGACCAGCTGTGCCTCAGCCCGCAATGCGGCTTCGCCAGCACCGAGGAGGGCAACGTCCTGGCCGAGGACGAGCAATGGGCGAAGCTTGAGATGATCGTGGAGATCGCGCGGGAGGTCTGGGGGTAGGCAGGCCCCTCCTCGCCATGGCGGCCTTAAGAATTATCAAAGCCGAGCCTTGAAATATCTTCTTGACCTAAAGTCGACTTGAACTTGTACCCGTGGAGGCTCCCGACGACAGGAGCATCCATCATGCCTATCGACACCGATCTGCGGCGACTGCGCGTGGCGGTCACCGGCGGCACCTCCGGCCTCGGCCTGGCCCTGGTGCGGCTGCTGACCGCGATGGGCGCTCGCGTGGCCTTCGTCGCCCGCGGCGCCGAGGCTGTGGCCCGCACCGCGCGCGAGACCGGCGCCCAGGGCATCGTCGGCGATCTCGGGCGCAAGGAGGACATCCACCCGATCGCGCTGCAGGTCACGGCGGGGCTGGGCGGGCTCGACGTGCTGATCAACAACGCCTCGAGCCTCGGCCCGGTCCCCCTCGCGCTGCTGGCCGACACCGAATGCGAGGATCTGGAGCAGGCGCTGGCGGTCAACCTGGTCGGGCCGTTCCGGCTGACCAAGGCCTTGTTCGGCGCCCTCGCCGCCTCCGCCCGCCAGGGGCGTGGCGCGGTGGTGCTCAACATCTCCAGCGACGCGGCCGTGAACGCCTATGCCGGCTGGGGAGCCTACAGCGCCAGCAAGGCCGGGCTGCGCCATCTGACGGCGATCTGGGCCGAGGAGGCCCGGGGCGAGGGCGTGCGCTTCCTGTCGATCGACCCCGGCGACATGGACACGCCGCTGCACGCCTTGGCCGTGCCCGACGCCGACCCGTCGGCCCTGAAGATGCCTGAGGTCTCGGCCGCCGAAATCGTGCAGGCCGTGCTGGCCGCCCTGCCGGGTCGCGCCGCCGAGCAGCGGGTGGACGCATGATCGCCGCTGACCGGCCCGACCGGCCCGCCGCCCGGCTCTGCGTCGTCGACGATCGAGGGCAGACCCGGCACCTGCCCCGCGCGGCCCTGGCGACTCTGCTGGCCCCGGGCGATCTGGTTGTCGCCAATGATGCCGCCACCTTGCCCGCGAGCCTGCACGGCTGGCATCACGAGAGCGAGAGCCCGATCGAGATGCGGCTGGCCGGCTGGGTGACACCGGGCGATCCGACGCGTTTCGTGGCCGTGGCCTTCGGCGCGGGCGACCACCGCATCCGCACCGAGGACCGGCTGGCGCCGCCACCTCTGTCGGCCGGCGATCCCCTGGCGCTCGGGCCCCTGGGGGCCGTGATCGAGCGCGTGCTGGACCATCCGCGCCTGATCCAGTTGCACGTCCTGGGCACGCGGGACGACGTGCTGGCCGGCTTGGCGCGGCATGGCCGGCCAATCCAGTACGCCCATGTGCCCCAGCCGCTGGCGCTGTGGGACGTCTGGACCCGCATCGCCGCCGACCCGGTGGCGTTCGAACCGCCCTCGGCCGGCTTCGCGCTGGACTGGGCGCTGCTCGCCGCCTGGCGCCGGCGCGGCATCGGCTTCGCCACGCTGACCCATGCCGCCGGCATCTCCTCGACCGGCGACCCGGCGCTCGACCGGCGCCTGCCCTTCGACGAGCCGTACCGAATCCCCGAGCGGACCGCTGCGGCGATTGCCCGGGCGAAGACCGTGGGCGGGCGCGTGGTCGCCATCGGCACCACCGTGGTTCGCGCCCTCGAAGCCGCGGTTGAGGCCAACGGCACGGCGCGCGTCGGCGACGGCATCGCCGCCAACCGCATCGGTCCCGCGACCCGGCTGCGCGTGGTCGATGCCCTCCTCACCGGCATGCACCAGCCGGGCGAAAGCCATTTCGAACTGCTGCGCGCCTTCGCCCCGGACGGCGTACTGGACCGCTTGCCGGCCGCCCTCACGGCCGAAGGCTACCGCGGCCATGAGTTCGGGGATGTGATGCTGATCGAGCGGCAGGCCATCGGGTCGGAGCGTCGCAACGGAAGCGCGAGCGCCAAGGCCGCCTGACGGACGCCCAAGGACTCACGTCCCCGTTTTGTCATGCCCAAGCTTGTCCCGGGCATCCAGAGATGTCGAGGCCGCTCTGGGTGGCCCCTGGATCGCCTGGTCAAGCCCGGCGATGACAGATAGGGGAGTGGAGAGCCTACTCCGCCGGCCAGGTCTCGATGGTCTCGATGAAGCGGGTCAGCCAGGCGTTGGTCTGGGCGCCGTCCAAAGCGCGATGGTCGATGGTCAGCGAGACATAGGCCATCGGCCGGATCACCATCGCATCGGCGCCGCCGGCCTCGCGCACCACCACCCGCTTCTCGACCTTGCCAACGCCGAGAATCGCCACCTGCGGCTGGTTGATGATGATCGGCGCCGCCAGCAACGAGCCGGAGACGCCGTGGTTCGAGATGGTGAAGGTGCCGCCCTGGACATCGGCCGGCGCCAACCTGCCGGCGCGGGCCAGGGCCGTCGCCTCCTGCAGCCGCACGGCGACGCCGAGCAGCGACAGGGACTGCGCCCGGTGCACCACCGGCACCACGAGGCCATTGTCCCCGAGCGCGGTGCCGATGCCGATGCCGATGTCGTCGAACACCTCCAGCGCGTCGTCGTGCCAGCGGCTGTTGACCGTGGGCACCGCCTTCATCGCGGCGACGCAGGCCTGGACCAGATAGGCGGTGACGGTCAAGGCGACGCCCTGGCGCTCGAACGTCGCCTTGTGCGCCTGGCGATGCGCCAGCACGGCGCCGAAATCGGCCTCGAACACGGCGGTGACATGCGGCGCCGTGGCGACGGAATGCGCCATGTGCTCGGCGATGCGCCCGCGCATGGAATCGTGCGGGATGCGGTGGGAGCGGAGCCCCGGGACCGGCTTCACTTCGGCAGGCGGCGGGGCCGGCCGGGCCTGGCGGCGGGCCAGTTCCTGCTCGACATCCTGGCGCGTCAGCCGCCCGTCCTTGCCGCTGCCAGTCAGCCCGGCCGGGTCCAGCCCGGTCTCGGCCAGCCGCTTGCGCACCGATGGAGAGAGCCGCAGCGCCGGATCGAACTCGGCGATGGACCGCCCTGAGTCCCCCCTCCCCTCGCGGGAGGGGGGTAGGGGGAGGGGGTTTTCGCCATCGGAGACGATGCCGGGTTCGCTCGATGCATCGAGGTCGTCAGCTTTTCGCGCGCGGACGCGCGCAGCCCCCTCCCCCTGCCCCCCTCCCGCAGGGGGAGGGGGGACTGAGGAAGAGGCAGCCGACGGCATTTCAATCCGCCCCAGCACCGCCCCCGGTACCGCGTCCTGATCGGTCGCAATCAGGATCTCCAGCAAGGTCCCGGAGGCCGGCGCCGGGACCTCGACGGTGACCTTGTCGGTCTCCAGTTCCACCAGCGGGTCGCCTTCGCGCACCGTGTCGCCCACAGCGGCCAGCCAACCGCGCACCGCCGCCTTGGTGCCCTCTTGCTGGACCGGCGCGAGCACATCGACCCTCACGCCGTGCTCATGCGCCCGATCGGCCGTCGACTCCTTGAACAGCTCGACGAGTTCCTCTGGGGGACTTCTCTGTATAAATCTGGACGTCATCGTCTCGGCCCCAAACTCGTTCAGCGCTCCGGCCTTAGAACCCGGTCAGCGCGAGGATCTTGTCACGGATCCGGTCGACCGACGGCACCGCGGCGTCCAGCAGCACCGGATTGTGCGGGCTGGGGATGTCCGGCATCGTCAGCCGCGCCACCGGGGCGTCGAGATCCATGAACGCCTCGTCCGCCACCACCGCCGCGATCTCCGCCCCGAAGCCGCCGGTGCGCAGGTCCTCATGCACGATCAGGCAGCGCCTTGTGCGGGCCACGGAGGCCAGCACGGCCCCGCTGTCCCACGGCATCAGCGTGCGCAGATCGATCACCTCGACCGATTTGCCGCTGGCCCGCGCCGCCGCCTCCGCCCGCTCGACCATGGCACCCCAGGTGACGATGGTCAGATCCCGGCCTGCCATCGTGGTCCGCGCCCGGCCGAAGGGCAGGACGAAATCATCGCCCGGATAAGGCCGCCGGGCCCAGGCGGCATCAAGCATGGCGCGATGCTCCAGGAACATCACCGGGTCGTCGCCGCGCAGCGCCGCGCGCAGCAGCCCGACCGCATCCTCGGCATTGGACGGCACCGCCACCTTCCAGCCGGGCGCGTGCACGAACTGCACCTCGTTGGTCTGGCTGTGCCAGGGGTCGCCGCATTTCAGGAACCCGACCGGCATGCGCAGCACCATCGGCGCGGCGAAGCGGTTGTTGGTGCGCCAGCGCATGGAGCCGCAATCGTTGATCTGCTCCACCGCCGGATCGGCGTATTTGCGGAACTGGATCTCCGGCACCGGCAGCAGCCCGGCCAGCGCCATGCCGACGGCGCGGCCGACGATGCCCTCCTCCGACAGGCTGGTGTCCATCACCCGGGCCGCGCCGAACTTCTCCTGCAGCCCCTGCGTCACGGCATGAACACCGCCCTTCGGCCCGATGTCCTCGCCCAGCATCACCATGCGCGGATTGACCGACAGCTCGTGGTCCAGGGTGCGGCGGATGGCGGTGACCATGTTGATCCGCGGGCCGTCCGGCTGCGGCGCGTCGTCGCCTGCGGCCGGGACAATGCCTTCGCCCCGCAGCCCGCCCATGGCCTGGGCCTCGCCTTCGAAGAATACGTGGCGGGTCACCTCGGTGGCGTCGGGAGCGGGGCGCGCCTCGGCCCCGACCCGTGCCGCCTCGACCTGCGCCCCGGCCTCGGCGGCCAGTGCGTCCCATTCCGCCGCCTCCATCACGGCCGGAACCAGGAACTGCTTCAGCTTGGGCAGCGGGTCGCGGGCCCATTCCGCCGCCACCGTCTCGGCCGGCTTGTAGGCCTGGGTGTCCTGGAAGCTGTGCCCCTCCAGCCGCGGCACGCTGAGCCGCAGCAGGCACGGGCCCTTGCGGCCGCGGACATGGGCGACGGCGGCATCGGCCAGCCGCGCCGCCTCGGCCGGGTCGGTGCCGTCGCCGGCCAGGATGTGCAGGCCGCGGAAGCTGGCGAGGTTGGCGGCGATGTCGCCGCCCGGGGTCTGGAACCGCGACGGCACCGAAATGCCATAGCCGTTGTCCTCGATCAGGAACAGCACCGGCAGGCGCTGGGTGGTGGCGATGGTCAGCGCCGACCAGAAGCCGTTGGTGGCGACCGAGGCGTCGCCACCCAAGACTACGGCGATGGCGCGGTCGCAGGCCGGGTCGTGCAGCACGGTGCGGCCGTACTCGATTGCCTGAGCCCAACCGGCAGCCGGGGTGTACTGGGTGCCGACGCCGCCGCACATCGGCAGCGCCGAGGGGCCGGCCGGGTTCGGGAAGTTGAACACCACGCCGATGTCGCGGCCGGCGGAATAGCCCCCGTCCCGCGCCATCGACGATCCGAGCGCGTCCGCCAGGTCGACGCCGAGGGTCAGCAGGATCGGGCGGGAACGGTAATAGCCGCAGACCGCGTCGCGCGGATCGTCCAGCCGGGTGCCCAGCAGGATCTGCGCCAGGTCGTGGCCGCGGGCGGAAAACTGGTAGAGCACCTTCTTCTGCGGCGCCAGCACCGTCTCCTCCAGCGCATCGAGGGCGCGGGACAGGTGCAGCAGATGGGCGATGCGGCGCCAGTCGAATCCGGGATCGGGCGCATTCGCCAGGAGGCGGGACTGCTGGTAGGCGAGAGCGGTCACCGGGTCGTCCTTCCGCTGGGTTTCCGACCGGGACGCGCGAAGCGCGCATCTCCAGGAAAAGGATGCGCCGAGGCCGGGGAAAAGTTTTGCCGATGTCGGCGCAGCACCATGAGATCTGAGGTATGATTTTTCTGGATCAAGGAGATTACGGAGGTTTCATGCCCACGGGTGCCGAGGAGCTGGACCGGTTCGAGCGCGCCATCCTGGCGGCGCTGCAGCGCAACGCCCGGCAGAGCGTGCAGGAGCTGGCCGATACGGTGGGCCTGTCGACCTCGCCGACCTGGCGGCGGCTGAAGGCGCTGGAGGAGCGCGGCGTGATCAAGGATTACGTCGCCCGGGTCGACCCGGCCCGGCTGGGCTACGGCGAGACCGCCTTCGCCCATGTCACCCTGGCCAAGCACGACGGCGAGCAGATCGAGGCGTTCGAAAAGAAGATCGCCGAGCGGCCGGAGGTTCTGGAGTTCTATTCGATGACCGGCTCGGCCGACTACATCCTGCGGATCGTGACCCGGAGCCCGCTGGACTACGAGAAGTTTCTGAAGGAGGTGGTGTTCACCAGCCCGGCGGTGCAGCACATCAGCTCGAACTTCGCCCTGCGCGAGATCAAGAACAGCGTGGCGATTCCAGTGTAGGCCCGCCCTTGCCCGCCCGGCCGCGCCGGGGCATCGTGGCGGCCGCAGCCTGGCGGGAGGAGTGCCGATATGAGCATCGAGTTCCTGATCACCTCGTTCATCATCGTCGCCTCGCCCGGCACCGGCGCGCTGTTCACCATTGCGGCCGGGCTGACCCGCGGGTCGCGCGCCAGCGTGATCGCCGCCTTCGGCTGCACCCTCGGCATCGTGCCGCATATGGCGGCGGCGATCCTGGGCCTGGCGGCGCTGCTGCACACCAGCGCCCTGGCCTTCGAGATCTTCAAATATCTCGGCGTCGCCTATCTGCTGTGGATGGCCTTCAGCACGCTGCGCGAGCACGGCGCGCTGAAGGTGGAGAAGCAGGTCGGCGGCCGGTCGGCCTTGCAGGTCACGGTGACCGCGATCCTGATCAACATCCTGAACCCGAAGTTGTCGATCTTCTTCGTCGCCTTCCTGCCGCAGTTCGTCAGCGCCGGCGAGGCCCAGCCGCTGGCCCGGATGCTGGAGCTGAGCGGCGTGTTCATGCTGATGACCTTCCTGGTCTTCGCGGTCTACGGCCTGTTCGCCGCCGCGATGCGCGACCATGTGATCTCGCGCCCGCGGGTGATGACCTGGATGCGCCGCAGCTTCGCCGCCGCCTTTGTCGCCCTCGGCGCCAAGCTGGCTCTGGCCGAGCGATAGGCCGATTCTCCTGGAGCGGAACGCCGCCGCGCTCCCTGCCGTTCGACCCTAAAAGGTCCAGTATCGGTGGGAGAGCCCGATGGCGACGTCGCCGTCGACGGAAGAAGGGCATGGCCGCGACGCACGGTCGCCGGTCGAGATCCCGCGGCGCGGATGGCTCGACATCTTGTACCGGGTGTGGACGGAGATCGACGACGATCGCGTCTTCGCCCTCGCCGCCGGCGTCGCCTACTACTCCCTGCTCGCCCTGTTCCCCGCGGTCGGCGTGATCGTGTCGCTGTACGGCTTCCTGGCCGATCCCGTCACGGTCGAGCGGGATATCGCCGAGCTGGCCTTCATCCTGCCGAGCGGCGGGATGGAGGTGATCGGCGGCCAGCTGCATCGCCTCGCCAGCCAGCCGCCGCAGGCCCTCGGGCTCGCCTTCCTGGTCAGCCTCGCCATCTCGTTGTGGAGCGCGAATGCCGGGATGAAGGCGCTGTTCGATGCGCTGAACGTCGTCTATGACGAAACCGAGAAGCGCGGCTTCTTCCGGCTGAACGCCATCTCGCTGCTGTTCACCGCGCTCGCCCTCGTCTTCGTCGTCCTTGCCCTCGTCGGCGTCGTCGTCGTGCCGGTGGTCCTCAGCTTCGTCGGCCTCGGATCGGTCGCCGGCACGCTGGTCTGGCTGCTGCGCTGGCCGGCCCTTCTGCTGCTGACGGTCGTCGGGCTGTCGCTGCTGTACCGGTTCGGCCCGAGCCGCCGCGAGGCGCGCTGGCAATGGATCAGCTGGGGCAGCGCGGTCGCGGCCCTGGTCTGGATCGGCGGATCGATGCTGTTCTCCTGGTACGTCGCCCGCTTCGACAGCTATGGCGCGACCTACGGATCGCTCGGGGCGGTGGTCGGCTTCCTGACCTGGATCTGGCTGTCGACCGTCGTGTTCCTGATCGGCGCCGAGCTGAACGCGGAGGCGGAGCACCAGACGGCCCGCGACAGCACCGTCGGCGGCGACAAGCCGATGGGCCGGCGCGGCGCCGTCATGGCCGACACACTCGGGAAGACCAAGCCCTGGCGCGACGACGCATCGAAGGACGATCAGTCCCGGTAGCCCGGCTCCCCGGCGTCGAGGATCGCCTTGACGTTGTCCAGGTGGTCGGCGGCGAAGCGGCCATAGCCGCGCCATTGCCGCTCGGTCAGCCGCGCCACCTCGTCCGGCATCACCCGCAGCGGACGGCCGGCGGCGTAGCAGGTCAGCAGCGTCTCCGCCGCGCGCTCGAAGTAATAGAGCTCGTCGAAGGCGTCGGCCACGGTCGGGCCGATCACCAGCACGCCGTGATTGGCCATCAGCAGCACGGTCTTGCCCTCGGTCATCAGCGCCGCCTGGCGGTCGCCCTCCTCATCCGACAGCGCCATGCCGGCGAAGCCGTCATCGATCGCCACCCGGCCGAAGAAGCGGGCGGTGTTCATGTCGATCGGCGGCATCGTGCTGTCGGCCAGGCAGGCCAGGGCGGTGGCGTATTTCGAGTGCAGATGCATGATGCAGCGGGCCTGGGGCAGTGCCGCATGCAGCCGGGCATGCAGGTACCAGGCGGTCGGGTCCGGCGCGTCGGGCTGGTCCAGCGTCGTCGGGTCATGCGCGTCGAGCAGCAGCAGGCTGCCGGCGGTGACGCGCGAGAAGTGCAGCCGGCACGGGTTGATCAGGAAGCGCGCCCCGTCCTCGGACACCGCCACGCTCATGTGGTTGGCGATCGATTCATGCATCTCGAGCCGCGCGAACCAGCGGAACACCGCGGCCAGGTCGATCCGGGCCTGGCGGTGAACGTCCTCGGCTTCGGCGACGACGAAGGGAGGGCGGAGGGTTGCAGTCATGGCCGGTTCCTTCCGTGTCAGCGCTGGGCGGTTTCCCACCGGGGGTGGATCCACACCGGATGGTCCTCGCGCGGCAGGGCGCGCCGGCCGCGGATCAGGTCGCTCGCCTTCTCGGCGATCATGATGGTCGGGGCGTTGGTGTTGCCGCTGACGATCGCCGGCATCACCGAAGCGTCGACCACGCGCAGGTCCCCGACGCCGTGGACGCGGCATTCGCCGTCGACCACCGCCGTCGCCCCCTGCCCCATGCGGCAGGTGCCGACCGGGTGGTAGCAGGTCTCGATCCCCTGGCGCAGATACGCGTCGATCTCGTCGTCGCTGCGCACCGCCGGGCCCGGATAGATCTCCTCGCCGCGATAGGCGGCCAGCGCCGGCTGGGCCAGGATCTCGCGGGTCAGCTGCACCGAGTCCCGCAGGTCGATGCGGTCCTGCGGGTCCTGCAGGTAGTTGAAGCGGATCGCCGGCGGCTGCGCCGGGTCGGCGGAGCGCAGCCTGACATGGCCCAGGCTGCGCGGCCGCATCAGGTCGATATGCACCTGGAAGGAGTGGCCGCCGACATCCTCGACCGTGCCCGGCTTGATCGCGATCGGCATGAAGGTCAGCTGCAGGTCGGGATGCTCGATGCCCGGCCGGCTGCGGATGAAGCCGCCGGCCTCGAAATGGTTGGACGCGGCAGGGCCGCTCTTGCCGGCGAACCAGCGCAGCCCGGTCGCCAGCTTGCGCAGGCCGCGATTGACCCCGTACAGCGACGCCGGCGTGCGGCAGCGGTGCTGGATGACGATGTCCGGATGGTCGTTCAGGTTGGCGCCGACGCCCGGCAGGTCGACCAGCGGCGTGATGCCCAGCGCCGCCAGGTCGCCGGCCGGCCCGATGCCGGACAGCTGCAGCACCTGCGGCGAGTTGATCGCCCCGCCCGACAGGACCACCTCGGCCCCGGCCCGCGCGGTCTCCACCCGGCCTTGTCGCGTGTATTCGACGCCGACCGCCCGGCCACGCTCCAGCACGATGCGGCGGACCAGGGCGCCGGTGACGACGGTCAGGTTCGGGCGGTTCAGCGCCGGCCGCAGATAGGCGCGCGCCGCGCTCCAGCGCCTGCCGCCGCCGGTGGTGCGGTCGATCCGGCCGAAGCCTTCCTGCCGCGCGCCGTTGACGTCGGCGGTCAGGCCGTAGCCGGCCTCCTGCCCCGCCCGGACGAAGGCGTCGGCCAGCGGCGTGGCCGCCAGGTCCGGCGCGAACACCGACAGCGGCCCGTCGCCGCCATGATAGGCGTCGCCGCCGAGGCTGTGCCGCTCCGCCCGCTTGAAGTAGGGCAGCACGTCGGCATAGGCCCAGCCCTGCAGCCCGGCCTGGGCCCAGGCATCGTAATCGCGGGCATGGCCGCGGATATAGACCATGCCGTTGATCGAGGACGACCCGCCCAGCACCCGGCCGCGCGGATGCGACAGGCGGCGGCCGTCGAGATGCGGCTCCGGCTCCGACACATAGGCCCAGTTGAACCGGTCGGAGGACAGCAGGCGCCCGACCGCCGCCGGCATGCGGATCTGCCAGCTGCGGTCCGCCGGCCCCGCCTCCAGCAGCAGCACCCGCACCGCCGGGTCCTCGGTCAGCCGCGCCGCCAGCACGCAGCCGGCGGAGCCGGCGCCGACGATCACGTAGTCGAAGCTCTTGGCCATCGCCGCTCAGGCCGCTTCGGGGCGGATCGCCCGGTGGCACAGCTGATGAAAATGCCGGACCAGATGCTCGCTGCGGTTGTCCGGCGTCTCGCCGATCAGGTAGCGGCCGTGACGGAAGCCCATCGACCGCAGGCCCTTCTGGTTGGAGATGTTGAGCTGGATGTCCTCCGGCCCCAGTTCCTCGTTCATCCAGCGGATGCAGGCGCGGGTCACCTCCGGCAGCGGCCGCCCCTCCGGCCCGTAATAGCCGAAGCGCAGCAGCGAGGTCTCCGGCCCGGTCGGGATCATGATGAAGGTGCCGACCACGTCGGAATACGGGAAGGCGTAGATCGTCGCGTTCGGCCAAAGGCCGAGGTTGAAGAACCAGTCGGTTTGCCAGGTCGCCCCTTCCAACGGCACGCCATAGGCCTGGGTCGTGCCCGGCTTCGGCGGGCCGATATAGGTCCACCAGTCGCCGCGCGGCGTCAGCGCATAGCCGTCGAAATCGATCAGCTGCGCCAGCTCGCGATGCACCGGGCCGGAATAGCTGAAATGATAGCCTTCGATCGAGTTCTCCTGGATCACCTTCCAGTTGGCGGCGACCGGCACGTCGACCTCCTCCACCAGCACCAGTCGGTCGAGATCGGGAAGGAAGCGCCGCATCTCGGCCTCGGCGCCGGGCGCCATGTCGGCGATCGGCCGCGCCGCCGGGTCGAGATTGACGAAGACGAAGGACCCGAAGATCTCGACCCGCACCGGCTTCAGCCCGTGCTCCGCCTTGTCGAAATGGGCCAGGCATTCGGTGCGCGGCGCCCCGCGCAGGCTGCCGTCCAGCCCGTAGGTCCAGGCGTGGTAGCCGCAGGTGATTGCCCGGGCCTTGCTGCGCCGGGTCTCGACCAGTCGGTTGCCGCGATGCTGGCAGACATTGTGGAAGGCGCGGATCTGCCCGTCCGAACCCTTCATCACCAGGACGCTCTGGTCGAGCAGCGTATCCATGACGATGTCGCCCGTCTCCCGGAAGTCGTTGAGATGGCCGACCAGGTGCCAGGACTTGAGGAAGATCCCCTCCCTCTCCGCCTCATACACCGCCGGGTCGTAGAAGAACGGGGCCGGAAGCGAATAGCCGGCCTGCTGGTCGGCCTGGGTCCAGGTCGGAACCGCAATGGTCATTTTTGTCTCCCGCTGGCTGGGCGTCGCCGGAAGAGTGGGAGAGGTTGCAGGCCGCAACCTGTCATTGCCCGTCATGGCGATGTCGATTTTTCACAGAGCGCAGGCGGTGGCGATGGCATGCTGGGTTCCTTCGACCACGGGACATGCATGCGCAAGCTGGCCTTCCTGGTACTGCCCGAATTCTCGGCGCTGGGCCTCGCCGCGGCGATCGAGCCGCTGTTCGTCGCCAACTGGCTGGCGCAGGAGCGGCTGTTCGCCTGGACCGTGGTCTCGGCCGACGGGCGCGCGGTCCGGGCCAGCAACGGCACGGTCACGCCGGTCGATGGCGACCTGGCGGCGGCAGAGGGTAGCGGCACGGTCTTCGTCCTGGCCAGCTTCGATTCCGCCGCGGTCGCCGGGCAGCGGCCGGTGCTGCCCTGGCTGCGGCGGCTGGCCCGCTTCGGGGTCGAGCTCGGCGGCATCGAGACCGGCAGCCTGGCCCTGGCCGAAGCCGGCCTGCTGGACGGACACACGGCGGCGGTCCATTGGGACAATCTTACCGGCTTCCAGGAGCGCTATCCGGCGGTGCGCGCGGTGCCGCAGCTTTACGCTGTTTCGGGCGGCCGGATCACCTGCGCCGGGGCGTCCGCCATCCTCGACATGATGGCCGGCTGGATCGGCCGCCACGCCGATCCCGGCCTGGCCGGCGAGGTCGCCGAGCATCTGCTGCTCGGCCGGGTGCGACCGCCGGAGACCGGGCAACGCGAGACGGATGGTGAGGCCCCGCCGGCCGCCGATCCGGTGGTGGCGCAGGCGCTGGAGATCATGCGGGACACGATCGACGAGCCCCTGCCCTGCGCCGCCATCGCCGATCGGGTCGGCCTGTCGCTGCGTCAGCTCGAGCGCCGCTTCAGGCAGGCACTCGGCCGCCCGGTCCAGGCCCAGTACCTGCTGCTGCGCATGGCCAAGGCCCACCAGCTGCTGCAGCAGACCCGGCTGAGCGTCACCGAGGTCGCCTTCTCCTGCGGCTTCCCCTCGCTCGAATACTTCTCGCGCCGCTACCGCGCCCAGTTCGGCTGCAAGCCCAGCACCGACCGGCGACAATCGACCACCGCCCCGGTGCTGCGACAGAAACCGGGCCATTCATTGATCGAGCGTTCAGAGAATTCTTGATCTGCCGCCGCGACACGCCGAGTCTGGTGGTAACTGGCATTCCCTGAACGGACCGGAAGTCATGGCCCGCACCCGTGCCCCTGACTATGACGAGAAGCGGCAAGCGATCCTGCACCGGACGGCGGAGCTGTTCGCCCGGCACGGCTTCACCGGCGCCTCGATCACCATGATCGCCGAGGCCTGCGGCATCTCGAAGGCGCTGCTGTACCACTACTACCGCGACAAGGACGCGGTGCTGTTCGACATCCTGGCCAACCATCTCTCGGTGCTGGTCGCAGCGGTGGAAGAGGCCGCGGCCGCCCCGGCCAGCGCGCGCGAGCGGCTGCACGCGATCGTCGCCGCGCTGCTCGATTCCTATCGCGACGCCGATGCCGAGCACCAGGTGCAGATCACCAGCCTGAAGCTGCTGCCGCCGGAGCAGCAGGAGCAGCTGAAGGAGATGGAACGGACCCTGGTGCGGATCTTCGCCGAGGCGCTGGCCGCGGCGGTGCCGCAGGTCGCCTCCGACCGGAGCCTGCTGATGCCGCTGACCATGTCGCTGTTCGGCATGCTGAACTGGCACTACCTCTGGTTCCGCGAAGGCAAGGGGCTCAGCCGGGCCGACTATGCCAGGCTGGCGACCGAGTTGGTGCTGTCCGGCGCCGCGAACGCGGTAGCGACGGTACAGCCGGCCGGCAGCAAGGCCCGCAGGCGGATGGAAACCGCCTGACCGACACCGTGCTTGACCCCCGCACCGCCCTGCGCCGGATCCTGGAGGGCCTGAAGGCCGAGCCGTCGCGCACCTGGTCGATCATCATCACCGTCTATGGCGACGCCATCGTGCCGCGCGGCGGGTCGCTGTGGCTCGGCACCCTGTCCGCCTTCCTGCACGCGATCGACATCGGCGACGGCGTGGTGCGGACGGCGATGTCGCGGCTGGCCGCCGATGGCTGGCTGGAGCGGAGCCGGGTCGGCCGCAACAGCTTCTACCGCCTGGCCGAACGCGGTCGGGAGACGTTCCGGACCGCCACCGAGCACATCTACAATGCCCATCCGCCGCCGCCCGGCAGCGGCTTCGAACTGGTGCTGCTGGGCAATGGCGGCGACCGGGACGCCGCGCGGACGGCCCTGCAGGCGGCCGGCTTCGGCAGCGCCGCGCCCGGGGTCTGGGTGGCCCCGGCCGGCACGCCGGTCCCGCCCGAGGCGGCGGAGGCGCTGCGCCTGGATGCCTCGGCCGATGACGGGACCCGGCGCAGGCTGGCGGCCCAAAGCTGGCCGCTGGACCAGACGGCCGCCGCCTATTGCCGCTTCCTGGCCGAGTTCGAGCCGCTGCGGGAGGCGCTGGCGGCAGGCGGTACGCTATCCGACCAGGACAGCTTCATCGCCCGCATCCTGCTGATCCATGCCTGGCGCCGCATCGTCCTGCGCGACCCGGTGCTGCCGGCCGACCTGCTGCCGCCGGACTGGCCCGGCACCGCCGCCCGCACCCTCTGCGCCGATCTCTACCACCGGCTGCTGCCGGCCTCGGAGCGCTGGCTCGACGCCCACGGCCAGGCCGAATCCGGCCCCCTCCCCCCGCCTGGCCCGGAGCTGCTGCAGCGGTTCCGGTAAGGCCTCCCTCCCTCACCGTCATGGCGAGCCCCGAAGGGGCGTGGCCATCCAGGGCCGCTCGCACCGCCCCCTGGATGGCCACGTCGGCTTCGCCTCCTCGCCATGACGGTGAAGGGCTACAGGCCCTCATATGTTACCAAAATCCTTGACTACTAATTTTTCTGTGACATATAATCCAAATTCGGTCAGGGAGGATGCTGGACGCCATGTACACGCAGGCCCTCAACGCCACCGATCAAGCCGCCAAGCCCGTCGAGGACGCCGCCCTTGCCACCCGCTTCCAGGAGCGGATCGACGCCGAGGACCGGATCGAGCCGAACGACTGGATGCCGGAGGCCTATCGCAAGACCCTCACCCGCCAGATCTCCCAGCACGCCCATTCCGAGATCGTCGGCATGCTGCCGGAGGGCAACTGGATCACCCGGGCGCCGACGCTGCGGCGCAAGGCGGCCCTGCTGGCCAAGGTGCAGGACGAGTGCGGCCATGGCCTCTACCTCTACGCCGCCGCCGAGACGCTGGGCACCGCGCGGGAGGAGCTGGTCGACCAGCTGCTGACCGGCCGCGCCAAGTATTCCTCGATCTTCAACTACCCGACCCTGACCTGGGCCGATATCGGCGCCATCGGCTGGCTGGTCGACGGCGCCGCGATCATGAACCAGATCCCGCTGTGCCGCTGCTCCTATGGGCCTTACGCCCGCGCCATGATCCGGGTGTGCAAGGAAGAATCCTTCCACCAGCGCCAGGGCTACGAGATCATGGTCACCCTGGCCCGCGGCACGCCGGAGCAGAAGGCGATGGCGCAGGACGCGCTGGACCGCTGGTGGTGGCCCTGCCTGATGATGTTCGGGCCTCCGGATTCGGCCAGCCAGCACAGCGACACCTCGACCCGGTGGAAGATCAAGCGCTTCTCCAATGACGAGCTGCGCCAGAAATTCGTCGACGCCACCGTGCCGCAGGCCCGGTTCATCGGCCTGTTCCCGCCGGATCCGGAGTTGAAGCTGAACGCCGAGACCGGGCATTGGGACTACGGTGCCATCGACTGGGACGAGTTCAAGCGGGTGCTGGCCGGCAACGGCCCCTGCAACCGCAACCGGATGGCGGCGCGCCGCAAGGCGCATGAGGACGGCGCCTGGGTGCGCGAGGCCGCCCTGGCTTATGCCGAGAAGCGCCGCGCCCGCGCCGCCGCCTGACGGGAGAAGACGCCATGACCACGCAGAATTTCCCCCTCTGGGAAGTCTTCATCCGCAGCCGCAACGGGCTGGCGCACAAGCATGTCGGGTCGCTGCACGCGGCCGACCCGACCATGGCGCTGCAGGCGGCCCGCGACCTCTACACCCGCCGCGGCGAAGGGCTGTCGATCTGGGTGGTGCCGTCCAACGCCATCATCGCGTCGGACCCCGCCGACAAGGGCATGATGTTCGAGCCGGCGGCCAGCAAGATCTACCGCCATCCGACCTTCTACGACGTGCCCGACGAGATCGGGCATATGTGATGGCCGCGGCCATGATCACCGTCGCCGAGACGCCGCTGGTCCGCTACGCCCTGGCGCGGGCCGACGACGCCCTGATCCTGGGCCACCGCCTGTCGGAGTGGTGCGGCCACGCGCCGATGATGGAAGAGGACATGGCCCTGGCCAATATCGGGCTCGACCTCATCGGCCAGGCCCGCGCCCTCTACGGCTACGCCGCCGAGGTCGAGGCCGCCGGCAATGACGAAGACCGCTACGCCTATCTGCGCGACGTGCGGCAATACCGCAACCTGCTGCTGGTCGAGCAGCCGAACGGCGACTTCGCCCGCACCATCCTCCGGCAGTTCTTCTATTCCGCCTTCGCCGATCCCTATTGGCGGGCGATGATGGGCTCGACCGACCCGAGCCTGGCGGCGATCGCCGCCAAGTCGGAGAAGGAGAGCGCCTATCACCTGCGCCACAGCGCGGAGTGGGTGATCCGCCTCGGCGACGGCACCGATGAGAGCCACGCCCGGGCCCAGGCCGCGGTGGAAGAGCTGTGGCCCTACACCGGCGAGGCATTCCTGCCGGACGAGGCCGAGCGCGGGCTGATCGCTGAGGGCGTCGTCATCGATCCTGAGAGCCTGCGCGACATCTGGTCCACGACCGTGGCCGCGGTGCTGGCTGAGGCGACTTTGGCGACACCCCCCACCGGCTGGTCCCAGCGCGGCGGCCGCGATGGCCGGCACAGCGAGCATCTCGGCCATCTGCTGAGCGAGTTGCAGGTCCTGCAGCGCAGCTATCCGGGGGCGAAGTGGTGACGCCGGCCGCCGAGACCCTGCGCCGGCGCGCTTGGGACGCCGCGGCCGCTGTGGTCGATCCGGAGCTGCCGGTGCTGACCATCGCCGATCTCGGCGTGCTGCGCGACGTGACGGTGCGGGACGGCCGTGTCGAGGTGGCGATCACCCCGACCTATTCCGGCTGCCCGGCGATGAATGTGATCGCGCTGGAGATCGGGCTGGCGCTGGACCGCGCGGGCATCGGCGGCGCCCAGGTGCGCACCGTGCTGTCGCCGGCCTGGACCACCGCCTGGCTGACCCCGGACGGCCGCCGCAAGCTGGCCGAGTACGGCGTCGCGCCACCGCAGGACGGCGCCGGCCGACGCGCCTTGTTCGGGACCGAAACGGTACCCTGCCCGCATTGCGGCTCGGTCCATACCGAGCGGCTGTCGGAGTTCGGCTCGACTTCCTGCAAGGCGCTGTGGCGCTGCACCGACTGCCGCGAGCCCTTCGACTACTTCAAGTGCCACTGATGTCCGCCGCCACGCCGCGCTTCCACCGCCTGACCATCCGCGACCTCAGGCGCGAGACGGCCGACGCGGTCTCGATCGCCTTCGACGTGCCGGACAGGCTCGGCCCCGACTACCGCTTCGCTCCCGGCCAATACCTGACCCTGCGCGCCACCATCGACGGCGAGGATATGCGCCGGTCCTATTCGATCTGCTCCGGCCCCGACGATGGCGAGCTGCGGATCGCGGTGAAGCGGGTCGAGGGTGGCGTCTTCTCCGACTGGGTCAACCGCACGCTGCAACCCGGCGATGAAATCGAGGTGATGACCCCGACCGGCCGCTTCGGCGCGCCCTGTATCCCGGAGCGGCCACGCATCCATGTCGGCTTCGCCGCCGGGTCGGGCATCACCCCGGTGCTGTCGATCCTGCGCGGCGTGCTGGCGCGCGAGCCCGACAGCCGATTCTTCCTGTTCTACGGCAACCGCTCGACCGGCGAGATCCTGTTTCGCGAGGCGCTGGAGGAGCTGAAGGACCGCTTCCTCGGCCGGCTTTCGGTGTTCCACGTGCTGTCGCAGGAGGAGCAGGACCTGCCGATCCTGACCGGCCGGCTGGACGGCGACAAGGTGCGCCGGCTGCTGCGGCTGGTGGTGCCCGCCGAGGCGGTGGACGAGGTCTATCTCTGCGGCCCGGAGGCGATGAGCCGTGAGATTGCGACGACGCTGGCGGGGCTGGGCGTCGGTCCGGAGAAAGTGCATGTCGAGCTGTTCGTCTCCGCCCTCGGCGGCCGGCCGCGGCCGAAGCCTGTCGCCCCTGCCCCCGACGCCCCGAGCCGCACCGCCGTGCTGACCGTCGACGGCAAGCGCCGCGAGGTGCCGGTGGCGGATGGCGAGAGCATCCTGGATGCGGCCCTGCGCGCCGGCATGGACCTGCCCTATGCCTGCAAGGGCGGCATGTGCTCGACCTGCCGGGCCAAGCTGGTCGAGGGCGAGGCGGCGATGGACCTGAACTACTCGCTGGAGCCCTGGGAGCTCGCGGCCGGGTTCATCCTGACCTGCCAGTCCCATCCGAAGACCGACCGTGTGGTGGTCGATTACGACCAGGTGTGACGGTGGTCTGCCTCAATCGAGGCCCGGCTAGGCCCCCTGCCCTTCCAGGGTCTCGACCGCCAGGCGGGCGGCGGCGAGGTCCTCGAGCGCGGTGCCGACCGATTTGAACAGGGTGATCTCGTCCGGCGATCCGCGGCCCGGCGCGGTGCCGCGGGTCAGGTCGTGCAGGTCTGCCAGGATCGCTTCCTCGCCGATCACTCCGGCGCGGAGTGGCTGCAGCAGGTCGCCGGCCTCGGCCAGTGCCCCGGCGCGGGTGTCGACGAAGATCCGCGCCCGGCGCACCGCCTCGTCGTCGCTCTCGCGCATCCCCGGCAGATAGGCGCCGGCGAGGTCGAGATGGGCGCCGGGCTGCAGCCAGGCGCCGCGCACGATCGGCTCGCGCGACTGGGTGGCGCAGGAGACGAGGTCGGCCGCACGCACCGCAGCCTCGAGATCGATGGCGGCGCGGACCGGCATGCCCTCGGCGGCCAGCGTCTTCGCGAGATCCGCCGCCTGCTCCGGCCGGCGGGCCCAGATCGCGATATCGGACAACGGGCGGACCGCGGCATGGGCGCGGATGAAATGCGGCGCCAGCGCGCCGGCGCCGACCATCACCATGCGCGACGCGTCCGGCCGGGCCAGATAGTCGGCGGCCAGGGCCGAGGCCGCGGCGGTGCGGCGGTTGGTCAAGGTCGGTCCGTCCATGATCGCCCGCGGCACACCGGTGACGCCGTCGAGCAGCAGGTACGAGCCGACGATGAAGGGCAGGTCGCGGGCCGGGTTGCCCGGCATCAGCGACACCAGCTTGATGCCGATCGCCTGCTCGCGCTCCCAGGCCGGCATGATCAGCAGGGTGGCGTCACCGGCCTCGGTCGGCATGGTGTGATGGTGGCGCAGCGGCGCCTCGACCTCGCGGCGGAAGGCCTGGCGCAGCGCCTCGATCAGGGCGCGCGTGTCGATCGCCCGGTCGAGGGCGGCTGCATCGATCGCTAGCATGACAGTGTCTTCAGCGCTGGCCGGCGGCAGGCAAAGCCGGGCGGGCCGGGTCGCCGTTGCGGTTGGCGGTGGCCGGGATGCCTGGGCGCTGCCGCGCCTTCATCCCCTCCAGATCCTTCTGGGTCGCGGCCAGCCGGGTCTCCAGCCGGCGCATCCGCAGGCCGGTGGCGAGGCGGCCGAACCAGAGGACCAGGCCGCCGATCACGACGCCGAACAGCAGCGGCAGCAGAGCCACCAGATACAGCGGCGCGTCGATCCGGAACGGCAGCGGCCAGAGGCCGAGCGTCACCAGCTCGCGGTTGCTGATCGCGAAGGACAGCAGCAGCAGGGCGAAGGGGATGGTGACGATCCAGGCGATGTACCGCACGGGCTATCCCTCGTGGTGAATCGGGCCGCGGGGCCCGTCAGTCATCGGTGTTCAGCCGCTCGCGCAGCTGCTTGCCGGTCTTGAAGAACGGCACCAGCTTCTCCGACACGTCGACCGCCACGCCGGTGCGCGGATTGCGCCCGGTCCGGGCGTCGCGGCGCTTGACCGAGAAGGCGCCGAAGCCGCGGAGCTCGACCCTTTGGCCTTCCGCCAGAGCGGACGTGATCCGGTCGAAGATGGTGGTGACGATACGCTCGACGTCGCGTTGGTAGAGGTGCGGGTTGCGCTCGGCAAGCCGCATGATCAGCTCGGACTTCGTCATGTCTCCCGAATCCCTGCCCGCCGCCTTTTGTCGACACGGTATGGCCGCGTCGCCTCGCTTGAGTTGACGGCAAGCCGGGATGGTGCCAGCACGGCCGCGCGAAAGCAAGGGCAAGTGCCTCTGGACAAAGGGATTTCCAGCCCGGGAGATCACTCCGCGGGCCGCATCTCCGGGGCCATGCCGCGGCGGCCGCGAACCGTCAGCAAAGTCGCCGCCAGGCCGCACAGCGCGGCGAAGGACACCCACAGCCCCGGCATCGCCGAATTGCCGGTGGCATGGATCAGCCAGGTGCACACCGCCGGGGTGAAGCCGCCGAAGGTCGCGGTGGCCAGGCTGTAGGCCAGCGAGAAGCCGCTGGTGCGCACATCCTCCGGCATGATCTCGGTCAGGAACGGGATCATGGCGCCGTTGTAGCTGCCGTAGAGGAAGGACAGCCACAGCTCGACCTCCAGCAGCCGGCCGAAGGATGGCGCGTCGACCAGCCACAGCATCGCCGGATAGGCGGTGACCAGCATCAGCACGGTGCAGGCGACCAGGATCGGCGTGCGGCCGATGCGGTCGGACAAGGCGCCGGAGAGCGGCAGCCAGATCAGGTTGGTGATGCCGACGCACAACGTCACCGTCAGGCTGTCGATGCTGGCCAGGTGCAGCGCCTGGTTGCCGAAGGTCGGGGTGTAGGCGGTGATCAGGTAGAAGCTGACCGTGGTCATCGTCACCAGCATCATGCCGAGCAGGACGACGGACCAGTTGTCGGCCAGCGAGCGCAGGATCTGCGACACGGTCGGGCGGTTGTGGGCGCGGGCCTGGAAGGCCTCGGTCTCCTGCAGCGAGCGGCGCAGCAGGAAGATCAGCGGCACGATCAGGCAGCCGACCAAGAGCGGCACGCGCCAGCCCCACAGCGCGACCTGGTCCGGCGGCAGCAGCGTGCTCAACAGCACGCCGAGCAGGGCGGCGACAATCACCGCCACCTGCTGGCTGCCCGACTGCCAGGAGGCGTAGAAGCCCTTGTTCCCCGGCGTCGCGATCTCGGCCAGGTAGACCGAGACGCCGCCGAGCTCGACGCCGGCCGAGAAGCCCTGCAGCAGCCGGCCGAGCAGGACCAGGACCGGCGCCAGCAGGCCCAGGGTCTCATAGCCCGGCAGCAGGCCGATGGTCAGGGTGCCGACCGCCATCAGCCCGAGCGTCAGCAAGAGTCCCGCGCGGCGGCCGTGCCGGTCGATATAGGCGCCGAGCACCAGGGCGCCGATCGGCCGCATCAGGAACCCCGCCCCGAAGGTGCCGAGCGACAGCATCAGCGAGGCGAACTCGCTGTCGGTCGGGAAGAACGTCTTGGCGATGTAGGCGGCGTAGTAGCCGTAGACCATGAAATCGTACATCTCCAGGAAGTTGCCGCTGGAGACGCGGAGGACGGCCATCGCCTTCGATCGGGAGGTCGCGGCAGCGCTCATGAGGGGAGCCTTTCTGAATCGATCCGGCGCTTTCTCTCCCCCCGCCCCGTCCCTCGGCCTCTGGGGGCCTGTTGTCAATGGGGATCGATGGGCGCGCCCCTTGCCTTGCCTTGCCTTGCCTCTCCCGCCTGGCGGGAGAGGTCGGGCGTCCGCAGGACGACCGGGTGAGGGCTGGTCCCGGCCTCGACAAAGAGCCCTCACCCGGTCTCGCTCCGCGAGCCCGACCTCTCCCGTAAACGGGAGAGGCAATGCGTTCCCGGCCTCCAGGACCGCCCAAATAGAAAAGGCCCGCCTCCTTGCGGAGGCGGGCCCGGCCGAGGCCGTGAAGCCTTGGGCTTACTTCTCTTCGGTCGTGTTCTCGCGAGCCCGGCGCAGAGCGGCGCCGAGGATGTCGCCCAGCGAGGCGCCCGAGTCGGATGAACCGTATTCCGCCATCGCCTGCTTCTCCTCCTCGACCTCCTTGGCCTTGATGGAGAGCGAGACCTTGCGGGTAGCACGGTCGACCTGCATCACCTTGGCGTCGAGCTTGTCGCCGACGGAGAAGCGGTCCGGCCGCTGCTCCGACCGGTCGCGCGACAGGTCGGACTTGCGGATGAAGCCGATCAGGCCGTCGCCGACCGAGACCTCGACACCGCCGTCGTTCACTTCCGTGACCGTGCCGGTGACGACCTCACCCTTGCGCAGGCCGCCGGTGGTGGCCGCCTTCTCGAAGGTGTCCTCGGTGAGCTGCTTCATGCCGAGGCTGATGCGCTCCTTCTCGACGTCGACGTCGAGGACCTTGACCTTGACCTGGTCGGCCTTCTTGAAGTCCTGGATCGCCTCTTCGCCGGACCGGTCCCAGGCGATGTCGGAGAGGTGAACCATGCCGTCGATCTCGCCCGGCAGGCCGACGAACAGACCGAATTCGGTGATGTTCTTGACCTCGCCCTCGAGCTCGGTGCCGGCCGGGTACTTCTCGGCAAACACTTCCCACGGGTTCGGCAGGCACTGCTTCAGCCCGAGGCTGATGCGGCGCTTCACCGGATCGACGTCGAGCACCATCACCTCGACCTCCTGGGAGGTGGAGACGATCTTGCCCGGATGGACGTTCTTCTTGGTCCAGCTCATCTCCGAGACATGGACCAGGCCTTCGATGCCCGGCTCCAGCTCGACGAAGGCGCCGTAGTCGGTGATGTTGGTCACGCGGCCGCGGAAGCGGGCACCCGCCGGGTACTTGGCGACCACGCCCTCCCACGGATCGGCCTCGAGCTGCTTCATGCCGAGGCTGATGCGCTGGGTCTCCGGGTTGAAGCGGACGACCTGGACCTTGACGGCCTGGCCGATCTGCAGCGCCTCGGACGGGTGGTTGATGCGGCGCCACGCGATGTCGGTGACGTGCAGCAGGCCATCGACGCCGCCGAGATCGACGAAGGCGCCGTAGTCGGTGATGTTCTTGACCACTCCCTCGAGGATCTGGCCTTCCTTGAGGTTGGCGACCAGCTCGGAGCGGGCCTCGGCGCGGCTCTCCTCGAGCACGGCGCGACGCGACACCACGATGTTGCCGCGCGAGCGGTCCATCTTGAGGATCTGGAACGGCTGCGGCGTGCCCATCAGCGGGCTGATGTCGCGCACCGGCCGGATGTCGACCTGGCTGCCCGGCAGGAAGGCGACGGCGCCGTTCAGGTCGACGGTGAAGCCGCCCTTGACCTTGCCGAAGATGATGCCGGTGACGCGCAGCTGGTCGGTGAACGACTTCTCGAGCGCGGTCCAGGCCTCTTCACGCTTGGCCTTCTCGCGGGACAGGACGGCCTCGCCGTTCTTGTCCTCCATGCGCTCGATGAACACCTCGACGGTGTCCCCCGGGGCGAGCTCGACCTGCTGGCCCGGAACGGCGAATTCCTTGAGCGCCACGCGCCCCTCGGACTTCAGCCCCACATCGATCAGCACCATGTCGTTGTCGACCGAGATCACCCGGCCCTTGACGACGGTACCCTCGAAGCTCTCGGACTGGCCGAGCGACTCCTCGAGAAGGGCAGCAAAGCTTTCCCTCTCGGTCGATTTGACGGCGGCGGAACTAGTAGCCATGAAAACTCCCGTTAGAGACAGACCGGTCGTCGCGCCGGCGGGTCGTCCCGCCTGGGAGAGCGCGATGGCCGGGCCGGGCCCGATGCCCGAATCTCCATCATGTGTTCGACGACGGCCCGAGGGTCAGACAGCGTCGCGCGGGGGGCCGATCCGGCGGGACACATAAGCCAGAGCCTGATCGAACACCTGGTCCGCCGTCAGCTGGCTCGTATCCAACAGAAAAGCGTCGCTCGCCGGGACCAAGGGGGCCACGGCGCGGCGACGGTCGCGCTCGTCTCTCTGTCTCAGGTCGTCGAGGACCTCGTCGTATATAGACTGGTGGCCGCGCGCCTGCAACTCCTTCCACCGCCGGGCGGCGCGGGTCTCCAGCGTGGCGGTGACGAAGATCTTGGCCGGGGCATCCGGGCAGATCACCGTGCCGATGTCGCGGCCGTCGAGCACCGCCCCCGGCGCGTGTTCGGCAAAGCGGCGCTGGAACTCGAGCAGGGCGGTGCGCACGCCGGGAATGGCCGACACCCGGCTGGCCGCCTGGGCCGCGGCGTCGCCACGCAGATCGGGGTCGCCGAGCGTCGCCGGATCCAGCGCCAGCACCGCGGCGAGGCCGGCGATCGGGTCGTCCGGATCGCCGCCGGCGCGCAGCACGGCAACGCCGACGGCGCGGTACAGCAGGCCAGTGTCGAGATGGTCGAAGCCGTAGGCGGCGGCGAGGCGACGGGCCAGTGTGCCCTTGCCCGAGGCGGCGGTGCCGTCGATGGCGATGACGGTCATGCCGCCGGCCCCCGGGCGCCGAATGGCCCCTTCGAGCGGAAAATCACGAGACGCAAGGCGACCATCCCCATCACCGGCCCCGGGTTGTGCCCCGGGGCGAGATCTGTCGAACCCGCGGGCTGATAGCATGGATGGCGCGGGGGCGGAACGGCGACCGGCCGTTTCGGGCGGCGTTTTGTTTTTGACAGCCGGCGTTCCGCGTGGCAGATGGCGCCCTTCCATCCCGACATAATCCGAGGAGGCTCGGCGTGGCGAAGCCTGAATGGGGCGCCAAGCGCATCTGCCACAATTGCGGGGCCCGCTACTACGATCTGCAGCGAGACCCGATCATCTGCCCGAAATGCGGCACCGAGTACGACCCGGAGGCCTTCCTGAAGTCGCGCCGGTCGCGGTCCATCATCGTCGATGAGCCGGTCGAGAAGGTGCGTGCCGTCAAGGACGACGACAGCGACGCACTGGACGAGACCGAGACCGAGGAGTCCGGCGACGACGAGGAGGCGGCCGAGGAGGTCGAGGTGATCGACGAGGGCGACCTCGACGAGACCCTGACCGAGGACGACGAGGACGACGCCGCCAAGGAGAAGGCGCCGGCCGACGAGTTCGACACCGAAGAGGAGCTCGGCGAGGATTCGGACGTCCTGATCGAGGATGCCGACGATCTCGGCGAGGAGGATGTCGACGTCGAAATCGAGGATGACGGCGAGGAGCGGAACCGCTGATCGCGGGCCCTGAAAAATTCCTGTAAAAAACCTCTTGCATAGGCGGGGCGGATGAATAAGATCCGCCCCCGCCGACGCCCCCCGGAAAACACCCCGGACGGTGCGTCGCCCAGAGTTTCGGGGCCATAGCTCAGCTGGGAGAGCGCTACAATGGCATTGTAGAGGTCAGGAGTTCGATCCTCCTTGGCTCCACCAAGTAAGGGCCTAGCCGGTGACGGCTAGGCCCTTTCTCTTTCCGTGACGCACCGCTGCAATCCGCTCGGCTCCGTGCGGCGATCTTCGGACAACAATTTCGGCTTCCGGTTCACATCCGGCAACGACGCGACCAACGGCAGAAACCGGCCGCGCCTAGTCTCGTCGGACGATGGCCGCGTCTCGCAGCCTGGACTCCATAGGCCAGGAGGACCTTGTGCTCCGTCTGATCGCCCTGACTTTGGCTTTGACCCTCGGCCTCACGGCCTGCGCGCCGCCTCCGCCACCCCTTCTCGCACCGCCCCCGCCGCCGCCGGGACCCCGCTATTAGAGCTGGGGGACTTCACCCATCCTATCCTCCCCTCCCCTCGCGGGAGGGCGTAGGGGAGGGGCTCTCTCGGCTCGACCCGGCCTGGATCGTTGGCAAACCGGCACGAACGGTGAGTTCCGTTCACCGCCCATGCGCGCGGACGCGCGCAGACCCCTCCCCCCTCCCGCAAGGGGAGGGGGCGTGGAAGGCTGCGCTCATGGATGCTGAATGGTGGTGAAGGCGACCAGTGCGCGAGCGGCTCACCCCGTGTCGGGCGGCCTGGGCTTACGGCGGCCGTTGACGCCCGACGGGCGAGGCTCTGTCGGATCATCGTCGTCCTCGCCGTCCTCGTCCGGCAGGAAGCCAAGATCCTCCATCGCCGCGTCGGCCATCTCCAGCCAGCGCTCCGCCTGCACCGGATAGCCCCAGCGCCGGCACAACGCCGCCACCACGACCTCCGCCCGGCCGGCCTCGATCAGCTCCGCCACCTCCGGCCGTTCCAGCTGCTCGGTCATCTCGGCGGCGCGGCGGTCGGCCTCGTCGCCGTCCTTCGACACCGCATAGACCGCCGACGTCATCGCCAGCTTCACCCGCAGCGCATGCCAGTCCTCCTGCGCCGCCTCGCGCTTCGCCGCAGCCTTGCGCTTCTCCTTGGCCTGCTGGGACAGCTTGGCCTTTAGCAGCAGGGTCAGCCGCACCGAGCGCGCGATGGTGGCGATCCGCTGGCCGTAATCGACGCCGGGCTGCGGCGCCTGCAGCGCCTCCTGCTGCGTCGCCCGGGCGATCGACATCTGGATCTCGACCAGCTCTGACAGCACGCACAGATCCGCCGCCCGCTCCTCGTCGGGAGTGGGCGGGGCTTGTGCTGTCTGATCGGTCCGCGCGGCGCTCATAGAACACATCATGAACACGATTCGCGGATAATACTATGAACATTGCGTTTACAATTTTCCCGCTCCTTGCCGGCAGGCCGGATCGCCACGCGCCCCAATCAAAAGCCAAGGGCTGGGCTCGCGCCGACGGTGACGTCGCTGGGTATGGTTCACCCTCGCGGCCACGGCTTCGTCATGCCAGCGCCACCGGCCGGAAGACCTGGCAGGATGTCGCGTTGCGCGAGAGCGAAGAAGTAGCTCAGCGCGAACACGCGGACGGCGCTCGACATGTTGCCGTCGACCGGCAGGGATCGCTCGATCCGCGTCAGGAGAACATTGAGCGGCACATCTTCCCGGTCCGTGATCGCGTCCAGCGCCATCCAGAAGGGCTGTTCCATTCGAACGCTGGTTCGCCGTCCGGCGATCACGACGTTGCGGGTCGTTGCATCATTCATTCAAGCACGCACCATCACCTGAGTACCTTAGAATCAGCCCCCCACCCTGGTTGTGGCGCCTCCATGGCACACGACAAACGCGGACTCAATTGAAGGGGTCGATCAAGCTGTCGCCAGCAATGCTGCGTTACAAAATTCCCCGATCCCGCAACGTCCGGAAATTCTCGATTGATCGGCCGCGATTATATAGGCGGCGTGCTGATCGAATCCTCACCCCCTCCCCTCCCGCCGGCCGACGCGATGTCGTCCGCCGGGACGCGCCGGCCGCGCCGCCGGATCATCCTCTCCCTTGTCCTGCTGGGCGGCCTCGCTCTGGCGGCGATGGCGGCCAGGCCATGGCTGTTCGCATCCCCGGCCGGCGGCCTGATGACCGTCGCGGCCGCCATCGGCGATGTCGAACAGACCGTGCTCGCGACCGGCACCCTGAAGCCGGCCCGGCTGGTCGCCGTCGGCGCCCAGGTCTCCGGCCGCATCACCTCGGTCAAGGTGGCGCTGGGCCAGACGGTGGCCAAGGGCGATCTCGTCGCCGAGATCGACTCCGTGACCCAGCAGAACAGCCTGCGCACGGCCCAGGCCTCGCTCGCCAACCTCCAGGCGCAGCGCACGGAGAAGGAGGCGACGCTGACCCTCAACCAGCTGACCCTCGCCCGCCAGAAGGCGATGGCGGCGCAGCGGGCGGCCTCGCAGGCGGATCTGGAGAGCGCGGAGGCCAATGTCCAGGTGACGCAGGCCCAGATCGAGCAGCTCGACGCCCAGATCGCCGAGGGGCAGGTCGCGATCGAGACCGCGCAGGTCGATCTCGGCTACACCCGGATCACCGCCCCGATCGACGGCACCGTGCTGTCGATCGTCAGCCAGGAAGGGCAGACGGTCAACGCGACGCAGTCGGCGCCGACCATCATCATCCTGGGCGACCTGAGCGTGATGACGGTGCGGGCCGAGATCTCGGAGGCCGACATCGTCAAGGTCAGGCCCGGGCAACCGGTCACCTTCACCATCCTGGGCGACCGCAGCCGCCGCATCGAGGCGGTGCTGGAGTCGATCGAGCCCGCCCCGGAGTCGATCCGCAGCGATTCCAGCTTCAGCACCACCAGCACGAGTTCCTCCACCTCCAGCAGCTCGTCCTCCAGCTCCTCGGAGGCGATCTACTACATCGGCGTCTTCAGCGTTCCGAACGGCGACAACTCCCTCCGCACCTACATGACGGCCGAGGTCCATATCGGGCTCGGCCAGGCGAAGGGCGTCCTGACGATCCCGTCGGCCGCGCTCGGGACGCGGGGCGCCGACGGCACCGCCGCGGTGCGGGTCGTCGACGGCGCCGGCCAGGTCGCGGAGCGCAGGATCGTTGTCGGGCTCGACAACGGCGTCGTGGCCGAGGTGCGGTCCGGCCTCGGCGAAGGCGAGCGGGTGGTGACCGGCGAGCAGACGGCGTCCGCCGGCACCGGCGGGTTCGGCCCGCCGCCGATGGGGCCCTGACGCCATGGCCGAACCGCTGATCACCCTGAGGCGGCTGCGGCGCGAGTTCCCGTCGGGCGACGGCACCATCGCGGCCCTCAAGGACATCGACCTCACCATCGAGGCCGGCGAGATGGTGGCGATCGTCGGAGCCTCCGGCTCCGGCAAGTCGACGCTGATGAACATCCTCGGCTGCCTCGACCGCCCGACCTCCGGCAGCTACCGGATCTCGGGGCGGGAGACCGCCGCGCTGGAGGCCGACGAGCTGGCGGCCCTGCGCCGCGAGCATTTCGGCTTCATCTTCCAGCGCTACCACCTGCTGGGCGAGCTGACGGCGGCCGGGAATGTGGAGATGCCGGCGATCTATGCCGGGCGCCGGCCGGGCGACCGGCACGGACGGGCCGCGGCACTGCTCGGCCGTCTCGGCATGACCGACCGCACCGGCCACCACCCGGGCCAGCTTTCGGGCGGGCAGCAGCAGCGCGTGTCGATCGCCCGGGCGCTGATGAACGGCGCCGAGGTGATCCTGGCCGACGAGCCGACCGGCGCGCTGGACCGGCACAGCGGCGACGAGGTGCTGCGCATCCTGGCCGAGCTGCAGGCGGAGGGGCGGACGGTCATCATCGTCACCCATGACATGGCGGTGGCCAACCGGGCCCAACGCATCATCGAGATCAGCGACGGCACCATCGTCTCGGACCGCCGGGTCGCCGCGCCGCCGTCTGCGGCACCCGCAGCCCGGTCGTCGCCGGCGGCCGCCCTCAGCCCCTGGCGGGCCTGGCTCAACCGCCTGCGGGAGGCCTTCCGCATGGCGCTGCTGACCATGCAGGCGCATCGGCTCCGCACCTTCCTGACCATGCTCGGCATCATCATCGGCATCGCCTCGGTGATCTCGGTGGTGGCGTTGGGCCAGGGCGCGCAGCAGAAGGTGCTGGCCAGCATCTCCAGCCTCGGCACCAACACGCTGGAGATCTTCGCCGGCAAGGATTTCGGCGACGTCCGCTCGGCCAAGGTCACGACCCTGGTCGTCGCCGACGCCGATGCGCTGGCCGGCCAGCCCTATGTCGCGGCCGTCACCCCGACGGTCTCGAGCAGCAGCACGGTGCGCCGTGGCGCGACGGAGGCGAGCGCCCTGATCAACGGCGTCGGCGTGCAGTATTTCGACGTCAAGGGCACCCGGCTCGTCCAGGGCCGCCTGTTCGGCGCCGACGCCGTGCGCGGCATGGCCCAGGACGTCGTCATCGACGCGAACACGCGCAAGACGCTGTTCCCGGACCCGGCGGAGGACCCGGTCGGCCAGGCCATCCTGGTCGGCAACGTGCTGTGCCGCGTGGTCGGCGTCACCGAGACGCAGCAGGGCGGCTTCGGGTCCAGCCAGAACCTGTCGCTGTACCTGCCCTACACCACGGTGCAGGCGCGGTTCCTCGGCAACACCTCGCTGCGCAGCATCACCGTCCGGGTCGGCGACGCGGTGAGCACCGACTTTGCCGCGCAGGCGGTCACGGCCTTCCTGACCAAGCGCCACGGCGCCAAGGACTTCTTCATCCTCAACACCGACGACATCCGCCGCACCATCACCAGCACGGCCGGCATCCTGACGCTGCTGGTCGCGGCGATCGCGGTGATCTCGCTGGTCGTCGGCGGGATCGGGGTAATGAACATCATGCTGGTCTCGGTGTCGGAGCGGATCTCCGAGATCGGCGTGCGCATGGCCGTCGGTGCGCGACGGGGCGACATCCTGCAGCAGTTCCTGATCGAGGCGGTGCTGGTCTGCCTGATCGGCGGCGTGCTCGGCATCGGCGCGGCGCTGGGCCTTGGCGCGGTGGTCGGCGCCCTCAGCTCCGACTTCTCCCTGATCTACTCGCCGGTCTCGATCGTCGCCGCCGTCCTGTGCTCCAGCCTGATCGGCGTCGGCTTCGGCTACCTGCCGGCACGCAACGCCTCGCGGCTCGATCCGGTCGTGGCCCTGTCCCGGGACTAGAGCGGAATGAATTGAGGTCGGGTCCCGTCAGTGCATGCGGGCAGCGGCTGACAGGATGTCGAGCGTCTTCGTGCGTTGGCTCCGCCACCCACATAATTGAACGGCGAAAGTACATTTCCGTAAGTTTACGATCAATTTCAATCGGCCCACATGCTCGTCCATGGCAAATGCAACACTGATAGTGACCTGCAGCGGCGGCACATACTTCGATCGCGACTATTGCGTCGGCGTTCACCTGCCATTGGCGCTCGCGTGCTGGCAGCGGCATGGGCTGGAAAGCGCCGCCGCCTTCTTCCCCCGCGACGCCGATGCAGTGGATGTCTCCGTGGGGATCTATCGGTTTCGCGATGAGGCCGCGCTGCACGCGGCGCTTGCATCCGCCGAGACAGCGGCGGTGATGTCGGACGTCCCCCGCTTCACCGACGCCACCGTGTCCCGCAGCATCGGCACCCCGATCTGACGCCCAGCTGCTGCTCTTGGCGGGGACGGTCGCTGACTGTCGTCGACAGACAAACTCTCTTCAGCATGCAAAGGACAGGCACGATGGAATCTTCTAATCACAAGGTATTCGTCGTTGGCGGCAGCCGCGGCATCGGCGCCGCGATCGTGCGTCGCTTTTCTGCAGCCGGCGCGACAGTGATGTTCACCTATGCCGCCTCCGCCGATGCGGCCATCGCGCTCGCCGCCGAAACCGGCGCGCAGGCGCTCCGGGCGGATGCCGGCGAACGCGATGTGCTCATCGCGGCGATCCGCGACGCCGGGCCGATCGACATATTCATCTATAATGCCGGTCTGCTGGTGTTCGGCGATCCGCTGACGCTCGACGCCGACGACGTCGACCAGATGATCGACGTCAATGTTCGCGGCGCCTATTTCGGCAGTGTCGAAGCGTCGCGGATGATGCCCGATGGAGGTCGGATCCTCGTCATCGGATCCGACACCGCCGACAGCATGCCGTTCACCGGGCTTGCGGCCTATGTGATGACCAAAGCGGCGATGCAGGGCATGGCGCGCGGCCTGGCGCGCGACATGGGCCCGCGCGACATCACGGTCAACGTGATCCAGCCTGGCCCGACTGACACCGACATGAACCCGGCCGAAGGTCCGCGGGCGGCTGGCATGCTCGCGGAAATGGCCATCAAGCGCTACGGCACCGCCGACGAAGTGGCGGCCCTGGCGCTCTATCTCGCCGGCACGCAGGCGCGCGGGATCACGGGCGCCATGCACACGATCGACGGCGGCTTCGCCGCTTGAGCCGCCGAGCACTCAAGCACAGGATATGGCCCGGCGCAGGATCAGGGGAATGATCCCGCCGGCCCGCAGGATCTCGATCTCCAGCGTGGTCTCGACGGCGGCGGTGGCCTGGAGCGCCTCGGTTGCGCCAGAAGCGCGGTGCAGCGTCACCGGGACAGCGGCCCGCGGCGCCAGCCGATCCGGATCGGCCTCGATCGCGAGGCGGTCGCCGGGCGCCAGCCCCAGCTCCGCCGGATGCCAGACCAGCCGCAACGGCAGGACGCCCATGCCGATCAGGTTGGAGCGGTGGATGCGCTCGAAGCCGAGCGCCAGCACCGCGCGGACGCCGAGCAGCGCCGCGCCCTTGGCCGCCCAGTCCCGCGACGACCCCATGCCGTAGCGCTCGCCGGCGACGATGACGACAGGCTCCCCCTCCTCCGCATAGCGCTCGGCCGCGCGCCACAGCGGCAGCGCCTCGCCCGACCCGGCGTGGATCGTGGCGCCGGCGGCGATCCCCGGGGCCAGCAGGTTGCGGACGCTGCGATTGGTGAACAGGCCGCGCAGCATCACCTGCCAGTTGCCGCGCCGCGCAGCGAAGACGTTGAGGTCGCGCCGGTCCTCGCCGCACGCCGCCAGATGCTCGGCTGCCGCGCTGTCCGCCGGAATCTGGCCGGCCGGCGAGATGTGGTCGGTGGTGATGTCGTCGCCGAGCACGATCAGCGGATGGGCCCGGTAGGAGCCCAGCCGCGTGCCCGCGCCAAAGCCGGCGAAGGGCGGCCGGCGGATATAGGTCGAGGACTCGTCCCAGGGGAACAGCGGCGACTCCGGGGCGTCGAGCCGCGCCCAGTCCGCGCTCGCCTCGGCCCGGTCGTAAGCGGCGGCGTAATCAGCGGGGTCGACGGCGGCGGCAAAGGTCGCGTCGATCTCCTCCCCCGTCGGCCAGAGATCGGCGAGCCGGACCTCGGCGCCGGCGGCCGACCGGCCGATCGGATCGGCGAGGATGTCGCGGTTCACGTCGCCGGCCAAGGCGAAGGCGACGACCAGTGGCGGCGAGGCCAGGAACCCGGCCTCGAGCCGCGGATGGACCCGGCCCGGGAAGTTGCGGTTGCCGGACAGGACAGCGGCCGGGAGGATGCCGCGGCCTTCCATCGCCCGCTCGATCGCCGGCGTCAGCGGCCCGGAATTGCCGATGCAGGTGGTGCAGCCATAGCCGACGATGCCGAAGCCGAGGGCTTCGAGATCCTCCAGCAGGCCGGCGCGGCGCAGAATGCGCTCCGCGGTAGGCGATCCCGGTGCCAGCGAGGTCTTCACCCAGGCCGGCGGCCTGAGGCCGAGGCGCCGCGCCTTGCGGGCCAGCAGCCCGGCGGCGATGAGGAGGCGCGGATCCGAGGTGTTGGTGCAGCTGGTGATCGCGGCCACGGCGACCGCCCCGTCGCCCGGCTCCCCGGCCCGCGGTGCGGCGGATGGTGCCGGCAGCAGCGGGGCCAGGGTCGGGACGGTCGCGCCTGCCGGAATCCGATCCTGCGGCCGGCGCGGGCCGGCCAGGCTGACCTCGACGTCGCCGAGGTCGAGTTCCACCGTCGCGGTGTAGCGCGGCGTCGCCGCCGGATCGAACCAGAGCCCCTGGCGGCGGGCATAGTCCTCGACGAGCCGGACCTGCCCCTCCGCCCGCCCGGTGCCGCGCAGATAGCTCAGCGTCTGGTCATCGATCGGGAAGTGGCCTGAGTTGCCGCCGAACTCCGGCGCCATGTTGGCCACCACGGCGCGGTCGCCCGCCGACAGGGCGGAGACGCCGGGGCCGAAGAACTCGACGAAGCGGTCGGCCAGGTCGATCCGCCGCAGCCGTTCCGTGACGGTGAGTGCCAGGTCGGTGGCCAGCACGCCCGGCCTCAGCCGGCCGGTCAGCCGGACGCCGACGACATCGGGCACCCGCATCATCACCGGCATGCCGAAGCACACGCTCTCCGCCTCCAGCCCGCCGACGCCCCAGGCCAGCACGCCGATGCCGTTGATCATCGGCGTGTGGCTGTCGGTGCCGATCAGGGTGTCCGGCACGGCCCAGGCGACGCCGTCGCGCTCGGCCGCGGCCACCACCGTCGCCAGCCGCTCCAGGTTCAGCGTGTGCATGATGCCGGTGCCGGGCGGGTGCACGCGGACGCCGGACAACGCCTTGGTCGCCCATTTCATGAAGCGGTAGCGCTCGGCGTTGCGGCCGAGCTCGCGCTCCATGTTCCGGCGCATCGCGTCCGGTGTCCCGAAGACGTCGACGGCGAGGGAATGATCGGTCGAGACGTCGACCGGCAGGACCGGGTTCAGCCGGCGCGGGTCGCCGCCGGCCTCGGCGAGGGCCGAGCGCATCCCGGCGATGTCGACCAGCGCCGGGCCGCAGGTGGTGTCGTGCATCAGCACGCGGCCGGGCAGGAACGGGATCTCCTCCCCGCTCGACCCGGTGCCGAGCCAGGCCAGGATCGCCGCGGCCGCTCGCGGCGCGTCCTCGCCCGCATTGCGCAGCACGTTCTCCAGCAGGATGCGGTGGATGTGGGGCAGCCGGTCGAGATCGGCGCCGGCCGCGGCCCGCAGATCGACGATGCGATATCGGCGACCGCCGGAGGTCAGCGACGCGGCGGCCATGGCCATCCTTGGTATTCCTCAATACGAGAGCGGCCGGGCCGGACGGGCATCGGCCGGCCCGCGAGCTCCGCGTCAAATTTGCATTATATAGACCAAAATGCAATTTCAGATTCAAGAATACTAAAACGGCCGCCACCGTCGGCCGGGTGGAAGCCTGATGCCGCTGCCTGAAATATTGACCCGTCATGGCCACGGTGCTGCGCGCCTCGCCATGACGAAAAAAGAACTGGAACGATCTCAAAGGCCGCCGGTCGCCGGGATCCTCAGCGCGCGAGGAGATAGGCCTCCATCGAATCGTCGAGCGCGTCCAGCCACGGCGTGTGGTGCTTCGGCGACATCGTGCCGGTCATCAGCGACCGGTAGGCGTTGTTGCGGAAGCCCATGATGTCCTCGGCCTTGTGGTGCTCCCATTCCATGAAGGTCTTGTTGGTGCCCTCGATGTCGAAGGCCGGGTAATCGGTCTCGGCCAGCAGCTCCTTCACATAGTCGCCCTGGAACCAGATCATCTGCTCGGCGCCGTCGAGGGTCTCCTCGCGGGCGCGCCACCTGGCGAAATTCGCCTTCAGATCCGCTTCCGGCGGCAGTTCGATGCGGCCCATCATGACGTCGCGCGCCCACCAGGCCTGAACGTCGAACATGTTGAACGTGTAGAACTGGTCCTGCATGCCGATATAGAGCAGCTGCGGATTCCGGTCGAAGACCACACCCTTGTATAGGCTATCGGACCACAGCCGGTTGGCGGTCTTCAGGCGCAGGTCGTCCGGCAGGAACGGGAAATGATGCTGGTAGCCGGTGCACAGGATCAGCGCATCGACGTCCTTGGTCGACCCGTCGAGGAAATGCGCCGTGCGGTTCTCCAGCCTGACCAGCAGCGGACGCTCCTCGAAATTCTGCGGCCATTTGAAACCCATCGGCTTCGAGCGATAGCTCGTGGTCACCGACTTCGCGCCGTATTTCCAGCATTGGGAGCCGATGTCCTCGGCCGAGTAGCTGCGGCCGACGATCAGGATGTCCTTGCCCTTGAACTCGAGCGCGTCGCGGAAGTCGTGCGCGTGCAGCACCCGGCCGTTGAACGTCTTCACGCCTTCGAACTGGGGGACGTTCGGCGTCGAGAAATGGCCGCTGGCGACGACGACATAGTCGAATTCCTCGTCATACATGCGGTCTTCGACGCGGTTATGGGCCGTCACGGTGAATGTCTTGGTGTCGGCGTCGAACCGGACCATGCGCACCGGCGTGTTGAAGCGCACCCAAGGGCGGACATTCGCCTTGTCGACCCGGCCCTTGATGTAGTCCCACAGCACGGCGCGCGGCGGGTAGGACGCGATCGGCTTGCCGAAATGCTCCTCGAAGGAATAATCGGCGAACTCCAGGCATTCCTTCGGGCCGTTCGACCAGAGATAGCGATACATGCTGCCGTGGACCGGCTCGCCATATTCGTCGAGGCCGGTGCGCCAGGTGTAGTTCCACAGCCCGCCCCAATCGGCCTGCTTCTCGAAGCAGACGATCTCCGGGATCTCGGCGCCCTTCTGAGCGGCCGACTGGAAGGCCCGCAGCTGGGCAAGGCCGGACGGGCCGGCGCCGATAACGGCCACTCTGGTCATGAATCATTCCCCTGTTGCAGGTATGCGGTTCTTCGTCGTTTCAATCCGGCCAGATCCCGGGGCTGGTCGGGGCGCCGTCGTCATAGGCCGAGAGCCATTTGATCGTGTCTTCGCGGTAGCGCGTCAGCCCCTTGTAGTCGACCAGCTCGGGCGGCAGCGTGCGCAGCACCCGCGGCAGGCGGCGCGCCCATTTCGGCACGGTCACCAGCTCGTTCATGCTGATCAGGTAGCAGCGGATCACGAACAGGATCGCGTTCGACCGCGGCAGCCGCCACAGCGACTGCAGCTCGACCCGCAGATGCACCTTCTCGCCGACATTGTCCGGCGTCACCGTCGTCCGGTCCGGGCCCCATTTCGGGTAGTTCTCGGGGCTGGTGTCGAGGCGCGGATTGATCGTCATGGTCCAGTTGAACCGGCGCACCGGCTTGCCCTGCTGCAGGTTGAGCAGGAATTTCAGGGCGCGGTCGAACACCCCGATCTGATGCGCCAGCGGCACCGGCCCGTGCCATTCCATGAAGTTCATGCCGATGTCGAAATCGAGCGACCAGTCGGCCTGGGTCGTGACCATACCGGCATCCATCCACAGATTGCCGTTGCGCTGGTCGACGATGCAGAAATCGCCCTGCGCCTGCCGGGTGATGTATTCGAACGGCTCATAGGGCAGCGTCGACGGGTTGCCGAAGGTGAAGCTGTCGTCGATGCCCAGCGGCCGGTTGATCCAGCGCCACTGGTCGCCGTTGCGGATCAGCGTGAAATGCTCGGGATAGCCCTCAGCCTGCTGCTCCATCAGCAGCTCCAGCGTGTCCCATTGCGCGCTCATCATGTGCGGCAGGGCCTGGTAGCGCAGCGGGTCCTCGGCCAGCACCAGCTCGCGGTCGCGCATCTCGGCGACATAGTGCTCGTCGACGTCAATCAGGGTCTCGTAGACCGTGCCCGTCTCGCCGCGCACATGCGGCTCCATGTTGACGGCGTACATGTAGCTGTCTTCGTGGAACGGGAAGGGGAAGCGGCGGATGGTCTCCGGGCTGTTGCGGTAGCTGAAATCGTCGCGGAAGGTCTCCTGCCTGAAGACGATCGCCATGTCCGCTCTCCTTGTCCCGCTCCGGTCACAGGTCGAGATGCAGCGTGGTCCCCTCGAAGCGGGACACGCAGACCATGACCTTGCGGCCGGACGCCTTTTCCTCGTCCGTCAGGTAGACGTCGTGATGCAGCAACGTGCCGTCGCAGGCGACGACCGCGGCCTCGCACTGGCCGCAGGCGCCGCCGCGGCACAGGAACGGCGCGTCGACTCCCGCCGCCTCGATCGCCTCCAGCATGCTTTCGTGGCGGCCGACCTGGACGGTCTTGCCGGAGCGCGCGAGCCGGATGGCGAAGGGCTTGCCGGGCAGCGACCCCAGGAAGCGCTCGGAGTGCAGGTTCTCGGCCGGCCAGCCGGCCTCCACCCCCGCCTTGAGCACGCCGTCGATCATCCCGGACGGGCCGCAGACATAGAGATGCGTGCCGAGCGGCTGGCTGTCGAGCAGGCGCCCGAGCGGAACGGCGCCGCCCTCCGCATCGCAATACACCGAGACGCGATGCGGGCCGTAGCGCTCGACCAGCTCGCGCCAGTAGGCGCCGCGGTCGCGGCTGCGGATGGCGTAGTGCAGCTCGAAATCCCGGCCTTCGCGGGCGAATTGCTGCATCATGGCGAGGAAGGGCGTGATGCCGATGCCGCCGGCGAGCAGCAGGTGCTTGCGGCCGCGCCAATCCGGCTGGAACAGGTTGACCGGGTGGCTGATCTTCAGCTCGTCGCCTTCCCGCAGCCGCTCATGCAGGAAGGTCGACCCGCCGCGCGAATCCTCGACATGCAGCACGCTGACCTCGTAGCCCGAGCAGTCATCCGGCGGCGACATCAGCGAATAGGCGTTGCGGCGCGTGTGGCCATCATCGTCCATGACGACGATGATGTGGGCGCCGCCGGAGAAGTGCGGCAGGGGCGCGCCGTCCACCCGCTCGAAGCGGAAACGCTTGACCCGCTCGGCGACCGGGGTGATCCGGACCACGCGGACGGGGATCTCGATGCCGCCGCTCACCGGAACACCTCCTCCGGGGCCGGGGCGCTGCCCGGCTCCTCGGCATCGACATTGACGCCCTGGAAGGCGGCGAGCCGGCGCGAATAGTGGTCGCGCACCAGCAGCGCCAGCCCGCAATGGCTGCAGGGGAAGACGCTGGTGGTCACGCCCTCGGTGATGCCCTTGCAATGCACGCATTGGACGCGCCGGGCCAGCGAGCCGCGATGCTCGGTGAGCACCGAGGCGTGGTCCATGCCGTGGTCGAGGGCCACGGCCATCGCTTGGCCGATGAAGCCTTCGGTGCCGGCGATGTAGAGGCGCGTGCCCATCCGCGCGGTCGCCAGCGTGCCGTTCAGCCGGAACAGCAGCGTCGGGACGGTGGGCGCCGCCCAGCACGCCTTGGCGCCGAGGCCGAGCAGGGCCTGGTCATGCCCCCTGCCCTGCGAGCCGCCGGGCGCGTAGAGGATCTCGCTGCGGGACAGGATCGGGCCGTCGAGCGCCGCCCGCTGGTCGAGCAGAGCCAGGGCCCCTTCCCCTTCGAGGGCGAAGATGTGCCGCCGGGCATGGGGCTGGAGGACGAGGCCCTTATAGACCGGCCGGCTCTTGATCCCTGCGACCAGCATGGCCGCCCCTAGCCCACCGCCGTCCGCTTCTTCTTCTCCGGGTCGTCGAAGGGCAGCGTGTGGGCGATGGCAGCCGCCTCCACCGCCTTGCCGCGGACCTCGAGCTTGGTGCCGTGCACCGCCTTGTCGACATCGAGCCGCGCGATGGCCATGGATTTCCGGGTCAGCGACGAATAGCAGGGACAGGTGATCACGCCGACCTTGCGGCCGTCGGCCCAGACCTCGTCGCCGGCATCGGCCGGGCGGTCGGCCTCGATCAGCAGGCCGAAGATCTTGAAGCGCTCGCGGCCCTTCAGGCGGGCATGTTCCTCCGCACCGCGGAAGCCGGTCTTGCCGGGGCTGACGGTGAAGTCGAGGCCGAGCTCCCACAGCGAATCCCCCGGGCCCTCATCGGCGAAGGGATACATCTGCGAATTGTCGTAGGGGTAGAACAGCAGGTAGCTTTCGACCCGCAGCATGTCGAGGACGCTGAAGCAGCAGGGGATGATGCCCAGGTCCTTGCCTTCCGCGAGGATGGTGTCCCAGACCAGCGGGGCGTCCTGGCCGCGGACGAAGATCTCGTAGCCGCGCTCGCCGGTGTAGCCGGTGCGCGAGATCATCACCGGCGCGCCGAACAGCGTGGTCTGCATGTGATGGAAGTATTTGAGATCGCGGATGCCGGGGACGTGCTTGGCGAGATAGTCGACCGCCAGCGGGCCCTGCAGCGAGAGATCGTGGATATCGTCGTCGAACAGCACGGCGCAGTTGCGGCCGGCCGCCTGCTTGACCACCTCCTCATGGCCGGAGCCCGAGCCATGCACCAGCATCCAGGAATTCGGACCGGTGCGGTAGGTAATGCAGTCCTCGGTGAAATATCCGCGGTCGTTGAGCATGCAGCCATAGACCGACCGGCCGGGGGTGATCTTGGCCATGTTGCGGGTGGTGATGTGGTCCAGCACAGCGATGGCGTGCGGCCCGACCAGATGGACCTTCTTCAGGCCCGACACGTCCATCAGGCCGGCCTTGGTCCGGACCGCCACATGCTCCTGCGACATGTCCTTGTCGTAGGTCCAGGCGGTGCCCATGCCGCTCCAGTCCTCGAGCTTCGACCCAAGCGCGCGATGACGATCCGCGAGAGCCGAAAAGCGCCACGATAGAGCCATGTCCGGTCCCCTGTTTTCACTCTATAGAATATTTGTTTCCCAACTATAGGCACGTTTCGTGCCCTGACAAGCCGATCTTAAGTCGTCAGATGTCGAGCGTCGTGTCCTGCTCCCATTGGGTGAAGTGGGACGCGTAGGCATTCCACTCCTGATGCTTGAGCTTGAGGTAGGCGGCGGAGAATTCCGGGCCGACCGCCTGCTTGAGGGATTCGTCGGCGTCATAGGCCCGCAGCGCATCGAGCAGGTTGAGCGGCAGGCGCGGCGCGTCCTTGACCAGATGGCCTTCGGCGTACATGTCGATGTCGTGATGCGGGCCGGGATCGCAGCGGTGGCGCAGGCCGTCGAGGCCGGCGGCGATGATCACCGCCTGCAGCAGATAGGGGTTGGCGGCGCCGTCCGGCAGGCGCAGCTCGAACCGCCCCGGGCCGGGCACGCGGACCATGTGCGTGCGGTTGTTGCCGGTCCAGGTGACCGAGTTCGGCGACCAGGTCGCGCCTGAGATCGTGCGCGGCGCGTTGATGCGCTTGTAGGAATTGACCGTCGGATTGGTGATCGCGGCCAGCGAGGAGGCGTGCTTCATGATGCCGCCGAGGAAATGCCGCCCCTCCGCCGACAGCCCGAACTCCGCCGCCTTGTCGGCGAAGACGTTGGTCCGGCCGCCGGTGTCCCAGACCGAGATGTGGCAGTGGCAGCCATTGCCGGTCAGCCCCTTGAACGGCTTCGGCATGAAGGTGGCGCGCAGCCCGTGCTTCTCGGCGATCGACTTGACCATGAACTTGAAGAAGGAGTGCTTGTCGGCGGTCTGCAGCGCGTCGTCGTACTCCCAGTTCATCTCGAACTGGCCGTTGGCATCCTCATGGTCGTTCTGGTAGGCGCGCCAGCCGAGCTCCAGCATGCAGTCGCAGATCTCGGTGATGACGTCGTAGCGGCGCATCACCGCCTGCTGGTCGTAGCAGGGCTTCGCCGCCGTATCGCGGTCGTCCGAGATCCGGGCGCCATCGGGCGTGATCAGGAAGAACTCGGCCTCGACGCCGGTCTTCACCCGCTTGCCCTCAGCCGCGGCCTCCTGGACCAGCCGCTTCAGCACGTTGCGCGGAGCCTGGGCGACGAGCTGGTCGTCCATCCTGCAGTCGCCCGCCACCCAGGCGACCTCCTTCTTCCAGGGCAGCTGGATGACCGAGGACGGATCCGGCACGGCGAACAGGTCGGGATGGGCCGGCGTCATGTCGAGCCAGGTGGCAAAGCCGGCGAAGGCCGCCCCCTCCTCCTGCATCGCCGTGATCGCCTGCGCCGGCACCAGCTTGGCGCGCTGGCCGGCAAACAGGTCGGTGTAGCTGATCATGAAATATTTGATGCCCTTGTCTTTGGCAAAGGCAGCAAGGTCCAGCGTCATTCTCGTCTCCCGTGAGCTCCCAGAAACATTTTGTTCTTTTGCTTGGCCGGGCTGGTTCGCCCGGTTGCCCCTAGGTGCCTCCCTTGCCGGGAATCCAGTCCGTGCCCGCGAGCGGCACCTGCGCCATGGCGGCAGCGGCGACCGTCACGGCGCAGAGATCTTCGGGTTCCAGGTTGTGCACGTGGTTCTTGCCGCAGGCGCGGGCGATCGTCTGGGCTTCCAGCGCCATGACCTTGAGGTAGTTGGCGAGGCGGCGGCCGGCCGCGACCGGGTCGACCCGCTTCATCAGCTCCGGATCCTGGGTGGTGATGCCGGCCGGATCCTTGCCCTCATGCCAGTCGTCATAGGCCGCGGCCGTGGTGCCGAGCGCCGCGTAATCCGCCGCCCAGCGCGGATCGTTCTCGCCGATCGCGATCAGCGCCGCGGTGCCGATCGACACGGCATCGGCGCCGAGCGCCAGGGCCTTGGCGACGTCGGCGCCGTTGCGGATGCCGCCCGAGACGATCAGCTGGACCTTGCGGTGCATGCCGAGATCCTGCAGCGCCCGCACCGCCGGGCGGATGCAGGCCAGCGTCGGCATGCCGACATGCTCGATGAAGACCTCCTGCGTCGCCGCCGTGCCGCCCTGCATGCCGTCGACCACGACGACATCGGCGCCGGACTTGACCGCCAGCGCGGTGTCGTAATAGGGCCGCGCGCCGCCGACCTTCACATAAATCGGCTTTTCCCAATCGGTCAGCTCGCGCAGCTCGAGGATCTTGATTTCCAGATCGTCCGGGCCCGTCCAGTCGGGGTGGCGGCTGGCCGAGCGCTGGTCGATGCCCTTCGGCAAGGTCCGCATCTCGGCCACCCGGTCGGAGATCTTCTGGCCCAGCAGCATGCCGCCGCCGCCGGGCTTGGCCCCCTGGCCGACCACGATCTCGATGGCGTCGGCGCGGCGCAGGTCGCGCGGGTTCATGCCGTAGCGGGACGGCAGGTACTGGTAGACCAGCCGCTCCGAATGGCCGCGCTCCTCCTCGGTCATGCCGCCGTCGCCGGTCGTCGTCGACGTCCCGGCCATCGTCGCGCCGCGGCCGAGCGCCTCCTTGGCCGGGCCGGACAGCGACCCGAAGCTCATGCCGGCGATGGTGATCGGGATCTTGAGCTCGATCGGCTTCTTCGCATGGCGCGCGCCGAGCACGACATCGGTGCCGCATTTCTCGCGATAGCCCTCGAGCGGGTAGCGCGAGATCGAGGCGCCGAGGAACAGCAAGTCGTCGAAATGCGGCAGCTTGCGCTTGGCGCCGCCGCCGCGGATGTCATAGATGCCGGTGGCGGCGGCGCGCCGGATCTCCGACATCGTGTATTCGTCGAAGGTGGCCGAGATCCGGGGTTCGGTGGGCGGGTTGTGATAGCTCATGACGGACCCCGATCAATAAGCGTCGGCATTGTCGACGTGGAAATTGTAGAGCTTGCGCGACGACCCGTAGCGGCTGAACTCCTGCGGCCGGGCATCGGTGACGCCGGCCTTGTCCAGGAGCCCGGCCAGCAGCTCCAAATGCTCCGGGCGCATCTCCTTCTCGACGCAGTCGGCGCCGAGGCTCTTGACCTTGCCGCGCACGAAGATCCGGGCTTCGTAAAGGGAATCGCCCAGGGCCTCGCCCGCATCCCCCAGCACCACGAGGTTGCCGGCCTGGCCCATGAAGGCGGACATGTGGCCGATGCTGCCGCGCACAACGATGTCGATGCCCTTCATCGAGATGCCGCAGCGCGACGAGGCGTTGCCTTCGATCACCAGGAGCCCGCCGCAGCCGGTGGCCCCGGCATACTGGCTGGCGTCGCCTTTGACGATGACCGTGCCGGACATCATGTTCTCGGCGACGCCCGGGCCGGCCGAGCCATGAATAGTGATCGTCGCCTCGTCATTCATGCTGCCGCAGTAGTAGCCGACGCTGCCCATGACATCGATCGTCACCGGCGCGTGGACGCCGACGGCGACGGCATGGTGGCCGCGCGGATTGACGACGCTGAACTGCCGGTCGTTGTCGCCCGGGGCGATATTGTGCAGGGCCTGGTTGAGATCGCGAAGCGGGGTCGCGGCAAGGTCGTAGGTTGGCATCGTGTCGCCCTGAGATGAAAGGATGAAGGCGGCGCCTAGCGCTCCCAGAAATAGACGGTCGCCGGCTCGGGCTCCCAGACCCGCGCCGCATCGATGCCGGGCAGGCTGACCAGGGCCCGGTATTCGGACCCGAAGGCGACATACCGGTCGGTCTCGGCCATGATCGCGGGCTTGCAGGCGATGGCGTCGCGGACGACCCCGAAGCCGGATTTGGTGCCGACGACGAAGGTGAAGAAGCCGTCGAGGTCGTCGACCGCGCCTTCCAGCGCCTGGCCGAGATTCTTGCCCTTGGCCATCTCCGCGGTCAGGTAGGCGGCGGCGACCTCGGTGTCGTTCTCGGTCTCGAACGCCATGCCCCCATGCTTCAGGGTGCGGCGCAGGTTGTTGTGGTTCGACAGCGACCCGTTATGCACCAGGCACTGGTCGGACCCGGTCGAGAACGGGTGGGCGCCGAGGGTGGTGACGGCGGATTCCGTGGCCATCCGGGTGTGGCCGATGCCGTGCGTGCCGGACATCCCGGCGACGCCGAAGCGCTCCAGCACGTCCTTCGGCAGGCCGACCTCCTTGTAGATCTCGATCGCGTCGCCGCTGCTCATCACCCGGATCTCCGGGCGCAGCCGCGCGACGGCCGCCCGCCCCTCCTCCGCCTTGCCCTGCGGCAGCAGGATGACGGCATGGGTGCTCTTCACCTGGATCGACACCGGGGCGTCGAGCGCCCCCTGCAGCTCGCCCGCCAGGCCGGCGAAGTCGCGCTTCGGATCGGCGGACTGCACGGTCAGCTTGGCGTGGCGGTGGTCGGCATCGCCATAGATCGCGATCCCGGCGCTGTCCGGCCCGCGATCGGTCATCGTCACCAGCATGGAGGAGAGCATCGCCCCGAGCCGTGGCTCGAGGCTCCTGTCCTTCAGGAAGAGACCCACAATCCCGCACATGGCCGGACCCTCCACTAGCGTTCGGATGACGAGCGGCAGGTTCCTCTCACCCGCCTCAATTATGAAGAATAAATTTTTCTCTTAAGGCAAGTCAACCCTTACCCGGCTTGTGCGGATAGCTGATGATCGAGAGATAGCGCGCCGGCAGCTTCACCAGCACCTCCGGCCCGTGCGGCGCATCGGCATCGAAGAACAGGCTGTCGCCCGGCTGCATCGGGAACAGCTGGTCGCCATGGCGATAGACCACCTCGCCCTCGAGCATGTAGAGGAACTCCATCCCCTCGTGCTGGAAGGTCGGGAACACGTCCGAATCCGCCGTCAGCGTGATCAGGTAGGGTTCGACCACCACGCCGCTGGCGCCGCCGCCGATATAGCCGAGCAGGCTGTACTGGTGGCCGGCGCGCGTGCCGCGCCGCTCGAGCTCGACCCCCTGCCCGGATTTGACGAACACCGCATTGTGCGGCTCCTCATAGCCCCGGAAGAACGCGGTCAGCGGCACGCCCAGCGCCCGCGACAGCGACTGCAGCGTGGTGAGGGACGGTGAGATATTGCCGTTCTCGATCTTCGACAGCATGCCAAGCGAGATGCCGGTGGCGGCGGCGAGATCCGTCACCGTGATCCCCAGCTTCTTGCGATAGGCCCGGACCTCGTGGCCGATCGCCATTTCGAGGTTGTTGTCCTTCGGCTCGCGCACGGCATGCGGATTCTGGGAGAAAACGGCCTTGCCACGCGCCGATTTCTGCCCTGCGGAATCCTTGGTCTTACCCGTCATCGATCGATCCTGGCGAAGTGTCGCATCCGACGGCAACGCTATCGCCATGGTGAAATTCCCTCAACTCTGGAGAAAGTCGCGGCGGCCGCTACATCCGCGGCCGCGTCTTCTGCGGATCGTAATGCGACAGCGGCACGATCACGGCCGGCAGGCGCTTCTGGTGACCGTCGAGCTTGCCGATCTCGACGGGGGTGCCGACCGCGGCATGGGTCACGTCGATCCGCGCCAGGGCGATGGTCTTGCCGAGGATCGGCGAGCGGGTGGCGCTGGTCACCACGCCGATCTGCGCCCGGCCGATATGGATGCAGTCGCCATGGCCGACCGCGTCATTGGCCTGCACGTCCAGGCCGACCAGCCGGTGCCGCGGATGCTCCTTGCGCTCGATCAGCGCGGCGCGGCCGATGAAATCGTCGGTCTTCGACTTCACCGGCACGGTGAAGCCGATGCCGGCCTCGAACGGGTCGGTCTGGTCGGTGAACTCGTGGTTGGCGAAGACCAGCCCGGCCTCGATGCGCAGCATGTCCAGCGCCTCCAGCCCCATCGGCGTCAGGCCGTGGGGCTGCCCCGCCTGCCAGACGGCGTCGAACACGGCCGTGGCGTCCTTCGGATGGCAGAAGATCTCGTAGCCCAGCTCACCGGTATAGCCGGTCCGCGACACCACCACCGGGGCGCCTTCGAAGCCGCCGATGCGGCCGACGCTGAAGCGGAACCATTCCAGCTCGGCAATGGTCGGCTGGCGCGGCGCGGTCCAGACGATGTCCTTGAGAATGTCGCGGCTGGCCGGCCCCTGCACGGCGATGTTGTGCAGCTGGTCGGTCGAGGAGCGGACCCAGGCCTTGAAGCCCTTCGCCTCGGCCTGCTGCCGCAGCCACAGGCCGCTGGCATCGTCGCCGCCGATCCAGCGGAAGTTGCGGTCGCCGAGCCGGAACAGCGTGCCGTCGTCGATCATGCCGCCGTGCTCGTAGCACAGGGCCGTATAGACCACCTGGCCGGTCGACAGCCGGCGCACGTCGCGGGTCAGGCAATATTGCAGCAGGTCTTCGGCATCGGGGCCCGTCACCTCGAACTTGCGCAGCGGCGACAGGTCGATCACCGCGGCCTTCTCGCGGCAGGCCCAGTATTCCGCCACCGGCCCTTCGCCGGCGAAGCGGTTGGGCAGCCAGTAGCCGCGATACTCCGCATAGTCCCGCGTCAGGGCGGAGAAGCGGGGGTGGAAGGCGGTCTCGCGCGTCAGTTCGGGATCGGCGTCGGGCGTCATGCGAATGGCCACCGCTCGTGTGAAGGTCTCTTGGCCGGAAAAGGTCCGGACATGGATGTCGGTCGGGTCCCAGCCATTCGCCGCGTCGATGTCGTCCGGGCAGGAGGAGGAGACGCAGACCAGGTCCGTCAGCGCCCGCATCAGCACATAATCGCCCGGGCGCGACCACGGCTCGTCGAGATAGAGCTGGTTATTGTGGTCGATATTGGTGTTGTAGAAGTAGTTCAGGGCTTCCCAGCCCTTGCGGGCCGCAATGCCGTAGGGCGCCAGCGCGGCATTGAAGTTGTCGGTACAGTTCACATGCCCCGGATAGCCCGCGTCGTCGTAGTAGCGCGAGTTGCAGGCGGTGGCGAAGGCGTCGTGCCGGCCGACCGTGTCCTGGACGATCTCCACCAGCGGCTCGAAATCCCGGTCGAAGGCCTTCGACGGCAGGCCCGGCAGCGGATAGCTGCGGCCGAGCAGCGTGCGGGTGACGGTTGAATCCAGCGCCAGGTCGAGGCCCTTGTCGACCTTGCGGGCCGAGAAGGCCTGGAAGTCGGTGCATTGGCGGCCGAAGACGTCGATCACCTGGATGAACTCGCCGGCCCGGACCAGATAGGCGGAGGCGGTGCCGGCCCGGATCCGGATGTCCTCGATCGGGTCGGCCAGCGGCTCGGGCAGGGCCGCGGCATAGTCGCGGACCGGGCGGGCGCGCCGGACCCTGATCTCGACCGGCGTCGCCGTGTCCTGGTCCTGCGGCAGCATGGCGACGGGCGGCACCGCCGCGATCAGCAGGCCGGTTGCGGCGATGGTGAGCTCGGCCTGCTCGCCCGGCCTGGAGCCCGGCCCGAAGATGCGGGCGGCGCCGGCGGCCGCCAGATCGGCGCCGCGCCGCACCAGGGCGGCGCGGGTGCGCAGCGCCCCCTCTCCGGCCGTGGCGAGGCTGGCCTTCAGCCCTTCGGCGGCGCCGGTGAAGGGGATGCCGAGGCCGGCGGCGAGAAAGCGCCCGCTTTCGTCCAGGAACGACAGCTCGCAGGCCTGGCCGCCTTCGGTGTCGGTCACCGTCACCCGGTCGCCGGCCTCGACCCGGATCACCAGCGAGCCGCCGCCGTGGATTCGATAGCGCTCGGTCCCCGGCGGCAGCGCCCGAATTCCGGGAGTCAGGACCAGGCTGGGAGAGGCGGGGCGCACGCCGGCCGCCATCGGACCGAGATCTCGCATGGGACCCTCGCGGGAGATGGCGCGGTCGAGCACCCAACGAAGGTTGCAAAATGCGGGGTCAAAGTAAAGTTATATTGACCAAGGGGAAAAGTTCTTCACTATGCATAAAGACCTTGGACGAGGATCCGCAGGGGGAGCGCGGATCACCATGACACCGGCGCAGGCGGGGCGCGCCGAGGGAGGCACATCCAGGAAGTCGTCCGAAGAAACGACCTGGACTAGAGACAGGGGAGCATCACCAATGGCAGATGTGTTGGACGGTGCGATCTCGACCGGCACCGAAGGCAAGCTGATCCGCGCCCTGGACTGGAAGGGCGCGTTCTGGGTGGCGGCGGGCGTGCCGCCGCTCGTTCTGTTCTCCATCGGCGGCATCGCAGGCACGACGGGCAAGCTGGCCTTCGTGGTCTGGATCATCTCGATGGTCATGGGCTTCCTGCAGTCCTTCACCTATGCGGAAGTCGCCGGCATGTTCGGCAACAAGTCCGGCGGCGCCTCGGTCTATGGCGCGACCGCCTGGCTGCGCTATTCGAAGTTCATCGCGCCGCTGTCGGTGTGGTGCAACTGGTTCGCCTGGTCGCCGGTGCTGTCGCTGGGCTGCGCCATCGCCGCCGGCTACATCCTGAACGCCTTCTTCCCGATCCCCGGCGCCGACTCCCAGCCGGTGCTGGACTGGATCGCCGCCCACGCGGCCTCGGTCAAGGCCGACAGCCCGCGCGTCGCCGAATGGCTGGCGGCGCATGCCGGGTCGACGCCCGACGACGCGGTCAAGGCCCTGCTCGGCGCCGACGGCGTCGCCGCCCTGACCCCCGCGATCCGCACCTGGTCGCTGGCCAGCTTCGGCATCCCGTTCCTGGCCACCGCCACCATCAACGCGACCTTCTTCATCGGCGCGATCCTGATGCTGATCATCTTCGGCATCCAGCATCGCGGCATCGCGCAGACCGCCAGCGTGCAGAAATGGCTCGCCATCATCGTGCTGGTGCCGCTGCTGCTGATCGGCCTCTACCCGATCTTCAGCGGCCAGATCCAGTGGGCGAACGTGACCGGCCTGGTGCCGCCGACCGCGGCCTATTCCGCCGTAGACGGCACCTGGAGCAATGGCGGCTGGACGCTGTTCCTCGGCGGCCTGTACATCGCCGCCTGGTCGACCTACGGCTTCGAGACCGCGGTCTGCTACACCCGCGAGCTCAAGAACCCGAAGACCGACACCTTCAAGGCGATCTTCTATTCCGGCCTGGCCTGCTGCCTGTTCTTCTTCCTCATCCCCTTCACCTTCCAGGGCGTGCTCGGCCATGAAGGCATGCTGGCGACCGGGGTGGTCGACGGCACCGGCGTCGCCGAGGTGCTGGGCGGGCTGATCAGCGCCGGCCCCATCATCACCCAGATCCTGGTCGCGCTGATGATCCTGGCCCTGTTCCTGGCGATCATGACAGCCATGGCCGGGTCGTCACGCACGCTGTACCAGGGGTCGAAGGACGGCTGGCTGCCGAAATATCTCGAGCATGTGAACGAGAAGGGCGCCCCGACCCGGGCGATGTGGACGGACTTCACCTTCAACCTGATCCTGCTGGCGATCGCGTCCGATGTCGGCGGCTACTTCTTCGTCCTGGCCGTGTCGAATGTCGGCTACATCGTCTTCAACTTCCTGAACCTGAACTCCGGCTGGATCCACCGGGTCGATTCCGGGCATATCGCGCGGCCCTGGAAGGCGCCGACCTGGCTGATCGGGCTGAACACCGTGCTGGCCTTCGTCAACGCGCTGTTCCTCGGCGCCGGCGCGAAGGTCTGGGGCTATGAGAACGCGCTGTGGGTCGGCTTCGCCTTCGCCGCCCTGATCCTGCCGGTGTTCGCCTTCCGCCACTATGTGCGCGATGGCGGCAAGTTCCCGGCCGGCGCGATGGAGGATCTCGGCCTGATCGGCCAGGATCTCGGGGTCAAGAAGGCCGGGATGCTGCCCTACCTGACATTGGCGGGAGGGTTGGCGATCGTGCTCGTCGCCAACTGGGCGTTCCAGCTGCCGGCGTAACGGCCGGGAAGGATCGGACCCTGTGCACCATGCGAAGAGGCCGGTGCACAGGGCCATCCGAAGCCTGCCGTTCGGTCCGGCAGTCGGCTATGACGGCAGCGGCTTGCCGGCCTGCTCGCTGACGATGAACTCGGCGTACCAGTCCGGCCAGTTGGCGTCGTGCTGCCCGCCGTTCCGCTTCTCATGCTCGCCATGCGCGGCCGCCGCGCGCCGCAGCGTGGCCGCGAGGTCGGCGGACGAGGCGAAGGTGGTGTCCCCCTGGACGCGGCCGGGCAGACGCGCGGTGATCTCCTGCAGCAGCCAGCCATTGCCGTCCGGATCGCTGAACGAGGCGAAGGAGCAGTAGCTGCGCCGCTCCGGGTCCGGGCCGCTGAGGCGGCCGGTCCGGCCGGCCTGGTGGAACACGCCGCCGGCATCGTGGAAGACCTCGACCTCGACGCCGCGGGCCGCCAGGTCGGCGCGCGCCGCCTCGATGTCGGACACGACGAGGTAGAGCCCCTGGGCCGAGCCCGGCGCGGCCGAGGTGACGCCTTTGCCGAAGATCACCGAGGCCGGCGAACCCGGCGGCGTGAACTGGAAGATCCGGAAGCCGTCGTCGCGGGAGAATTCGGCGTCGAGCCGCCAGCCCAGGCCGCCATAGAAGCGCTTGGCGCGATCGACGTCGGACACCGGGATGACGGCGATCTCGAGCTTGAAGTCGACCGGACGGGCGGCCGGGTTTGCGGTTTCGGTCTGGGTGCTGCTCATGTCGAACTCCTAAGGTGGGATGGGTCGAGAAAGCGGCGGGCGTGTCAGGGCAGCCGGCGCAACGGCTGGAACGCGGCCCTGACCTCGGCGGAGAACAGCTCCGGCTGCTCCCAGGCGGCGAAGTGTCCGCCTTTGTCGACCTCGTGGAAATACGCCAGGTTGGGGTAGGCGCGGCGGGCCCAGCTCTCCGGGGCCAGATAGGTCTCGCCCGGGAACACGGTGATCGCCACCGGCAGCGCGATCTCGGCGGTCTTCTCCGCCGCGGCGGACACGACGCTGCGGCCGCCGACCTCCCAGTACAGCCGCGCCGCCGAGGTCGCGGTGTTGGTCAGCCAGTACAGGGTGATGTCGTCCAGCACCTCGTCCGGCGACTTCTCGGGATCGCTGCCGTCCCAGGTCCAGGACGAGAAGCCCGGATGACCGAGCAGGAAGGCCGCCAGGCCGGACGGCGAATCCGCCAGGCCGTAGCCGATGGTCTGCGGCCGGGTGCCCATGATCGTGGCGTAGGAGCGGTTGCCCCGCTTCGCGGCGGTGCTGAGCGCGTCGAACGCCGCACGCTCCTTGTCGGTCAGTCCGGCGGGCGCGGGCCCGCCATCGGCCAGCACCTTGAGGATCTCCGGCGGCACAGTCGCCGGCAGGTTGATGTGGATGCCCAAGAGGCCCGCCGGCGCCAGCCGCGCCATGGCGCTGGAGACCGGGGAGCCCCAGTCGCCGCCTTGGGCGACGTAGCGGGTGTAGCCGAGGCGCTGCATCAGCACCGCCCAGGTCCGGGCGATCCGGTCCGGGCCCCAGCCGGTGTCGGTCGGCCGGCCGGAGAAGCCGTAGCCGGGCATCGACGGGATCACCAGGTCGAAGGCGTCCTCGGCCGTCCCGCCATGGGCGGTCGGGTCGGTCAGCGGGCCGACGATCTTGAGCTGCTCGAACACCGATCCCGGCCAGCCATGGGTGATGATCGCCGGCAGGGCGCCCGCATGTTTCGAGCGGACATGGATGAAGTGGATGTCGAGGCCGTCGATGGTGGTGATGAACTGCGGCAGGGCGTTCAGCGTCGCCTCGGCCCGCCGCCAGTCGTAGCCGCTGCCCCAATGCTCGACCAGCGGCCGCAGCTTCACCAGCGGGATGCCCTGCGACGGATCGGTCTCCTGGTCGGGCCAGCGCGTCGCGGCGATGCGCCGGCGCAGGTCGGCGAGGTCGTCCTCGGGGATATCGACGCGGAACGGCCGGATGGCGTCGCCCGGTGCCGCGGCCGCGGCTGCCGGACGGGCCGGAACCAGGCCGGCAGCGCCCGCGACGGCGATGCCCATCGCGATGGTGCCGAGGAATCGACGACGATCGATCATCTGGCCGGTTGCTGCCCTGCGCATCGACACTCTCCTGCGTCAGCGGTGGAACGACGATTGGCTGACACGGAATATGCGCCGCAGCGGGACAATAGGCCCGTTAGCTGCCGTGAGGCGCTGTTGGCTCTTGCCAGCCGGCGCGAGGCGCATGAGCCTCTCGTGGCCATCCAGGGGGTTGGTGCCGCTGGGATGGCCACGCCCATATGGGACCACGGCAGTCCGCTTTAGCTGTTCGGGCCGCAGATCTGGGCGCTGAACTAGAACTTTTATTGTCATTGCCGGGCTTGACCCGGCAATCCAGGGGCCGCTGAGAGCTGCTCTGAAAGCCACCTGGATCCTCGGATCAAGCCCGAGGATGACAATAAAATAGAATAGCAATCTAAAGTAACACGCTTCGGTCGCCGTGATCGAGGCCGCTCTTCCCGATCGCGGCCTCGACGGCCAGCATCGCCTTGGCGCCTTCGGGAGCGGCCCGGAAGATGTTCAGCGCGGGGTCATCTATAGCTCTCCCTCAGGACAAGGCTGGTCGAGCGGGCGTCGCGGATCGCCCAGAGGGTCAGGAGCACCCCGAGAGCGGCCGGGAGCGTGACGGCCGGAAAGTCGCGGATCAGCACCGACGGCCCGCAGATGCCGACCGCGACCTCCCAGTAGTGGAACAGGGCATGGCCACCCAGCCACAGGGTGGGCGCCGCCCAGGAGATGACGCGGTAGTGCGGCTCCGCGACGCCGACCAGGTAGGCGGTGCCGACAAACAGGAAGATCAGGCCGATATCGCGGATGAAGTGCTGGTTGAACGGACCGGTGTCGGTCACGCCGGGCACCGCGAAGTACCAGGCGTCCGGCGACACCAGCATGAACACGCCGTTCGCCAGGGCCAGGAACCCCATCAGCAGGGCCACGCCGATGCAGAGAGTCTTCAGCATCGCTAAGTCCTCCTTTCTTGCTGTCGGTGCCGCCGGCTACTTCTTCGGCGGCGGGGGAACGTTGGCCAGCCACCAGTCGATCGTGGTGGCGCCGAGGCGGGCGTTCGGGCCAGGCACGAGCGACCGGTCATCCACCTTGATGCCGTAGTACGACGCCGCCGGATCCGTGATCACCGGGCGCGGATCCTTGTCGAAGGCCAGGACCTTGGCGATCATGTCGTCGAGATGGACCGGGACCGGCCCGCCGACCTCCCGCATCCCGTTCACCGGCGCGGCCAGCGCCGCCTCGGCGACCGCGGCCGCGACGTCCTGCGCCGCCATCGGCTGGAACAGCGTGTGCGGCAGGCGCACGGCGCCATCCACCACGGAGATATCCGCGATGGTGCGGATGAACTCGAAGAACTGGGTGGCGCGGAGCAGGGTGTAGGGGATCGGCGACGCCTTGATCAGGCTTTCCTGCGCCAGCTTGGCCCGGAAATAGCCGCTGTCCTGCAGACGCTCGGTGCCGACGACCGACAGCGCGACGTGATGCCGGACGCCGGCCTTCACCTCCGCCGCGGTGATGTTGCGGCCGGCGGTCTGGAAGAACTCCAGCGCCGGCCCGGGCTCGAAGGACGGGGCGTTGGCGAGGTCGACGACGACGTCGGCGCCCCTCAGCGCCTCGTCCAGCCCCTTGCCGGTGACGGTGTCGACACCGGTGCTCGGCGCGGCGGCGAGGGCCTGGTGGCCCTTCTGGGTCACCTTGGCGACGACCTTCGAACCGATCAGGCCGGTCCCGCCTATGACGACGATCTTCATGGATTCACCTCGCGCGAAAGGGGCACCGGGCGTCGTCTCGGTCGAGGGCCTCCCCCTTCGCCGCACGACCAGTGCCTGGAAACGAGAGGAAGGATCGTGGATTTCACGACCCCTCCTCCATTGTGCCGACCGGTAGTCCGGCACACCGAAGGATGGGACATCCTGTCCTTTGGGAGAGGTCAGGCCGGCTCGGGCTCGGCCGGAAGCCAGAGCCGGAAGGACGCGCCGCCTTCGGGGCGGTTCGAGGCGGCGATGCCGCCGCCATGGGCCGCCATGATCGACTGGCAGATGGCGAGGCCGAGGCCCATGCCCTCCTCCTTGGTGGTGAAAAAGCCTTCGAAGATGCGGTCGAGATCATCTTCCGGGATGCCGGGCCCGTTGTCCCGGATCACGAAGACGACCTCGCCACCGGGACCGAGCCCGGTGCTCAGCTCGACGCGGCCGTCCCTGGTGTCGGCCTGGGCGACGGCCTGGACGCTGTTGACCAGCAGGTTGACGATCACCTGCTGCAGCTGGACCCGGTCGCCGATCACGCGGGGCAGGCCGAGGCCGAGCCTGGTCGACAACCGGATCGAACGGGACTCGATATCGTGGCGCAGGAACAGCAGCGCCTCGTCGACCACATCGTTCAGGTCCAGGGGCAGGAGTTCCGGCGCGTGTTTAGACGTCATGGCCCGGATGCGGTGGACGATCTCGTTGGCATGGCGGGCGCTGGCGACGATCCGCGTCGTCAGCTGCACCACCTTCACCAGGTTCGGCTCGTCGCGCGACAGCCAGCGCAGGCTGGTCTCCGCATTGGTGAAGATGGCGGCGAGCGGCTGGTTGACCTCATGCGCGATCGAGGTGGCGAGCTCGCCGAGGGTCGAGATCCGGGCGGCGCGCGTGATATCTGCCTGGAGCTGGCGCAGCTGCGCCTCGGTGCGGAGCCGGTCGGTGAGATCGTCCAGGCCGATGACCGTCACGTCCAGCTGCTCCGGCGGCGTCGGAAAGGTCACCGCGATCTGCACGTCCAGCAGCCGGCCATCGAGCGTGCGCAGCTTCATCACCTCGGCATGGCTGCGGCGCCTGTCGAAATGCGCGATCGTGACCCGCCGGGCCGTCTCTGGGGAGGCTTTGAACAGGCATTCGACCGAGCCGATGAGATCCGCCGGGCTCCTCACGCCGAACAGGGCCGCCGCGGCCGGGTTCGCCTCCGTGATCCGCACGCTCTGCTCGGCGAAGGCGATCAGCTCCGGATGGTCGTCGAGATATGCATCGATGTCGCCGACGCCCTCTGCCCTCAGCCGCTCGAACACCCGGCCCATCACCCTCGCATCGACCCGGAGCAGCGGGTTGGGCATGTGGTGGATGAGCTTGCGATAGCGGTCCTCGCTCGCCCGTAGCGACCAGTAGGACCGCCGGTCGATCATGGCACCCTTCACGGTCGCGAACACAGTGTCTGCGCCGCTTTCCGGCGAGCGCCACACCGTCAGCACCGGGTCCTGCAGCAGCAGCGAGGCGATGTCGCGAGTCCGCGTCGCGTGGGGGGACGGGTCGGTCACCACCGCGGCGATCAGCTCGGCGAGGTCGTCGTGGCTGTCCGGCGGCCAGAACTCCGCGATGGGTCGGCCGATCATCTCCTCCCGCCCGTCGAGAGCCCCCACCAGATGTGCCGCCCGCTCGTTGACATCCACGACACGCGAGCGCGCCAGCACCTCTCCAGACCAATTCGCCTGGCGCGGCTCGCCGCCCGGCGGGACGGCGCTGACGAATGTCCGGGCGTCCGCCGCGTCGAGCTCCCAATAGGGCGACCGGCGATACAGCGCATCGATCTCCAGGACGATCCCGGGGTCAGACTCGCCGGCCGAAGGAAGCGTCTCGGACATGTCAGCCTCCGGGTGAATCGTCTTCGTCGCGCCGGCCGCCGGGCCTGTGGTCCTGGCCCAGAGCCGACCTCAGGTGACCGAGCAGCGCGCAGTCGTCCACTGGCTTGGCCAGATAGGCGCAGGCGCCGCCCTGGAGCGCCCGCGCCCGCCCCGCCGGATCGGGGGCGGAGGTGATCATGACCACGGGCATGACCGAGCCGAGGGCCCGCAGCCGGCGCTGAAGATCGATGCCGTCCATTCCCGGCATCCGCACGTCGGTAATCAGGCAATCGAACCGTCCGGGTGCGAGATCCGCGAGGAAGGCGGCCGCGCCATCGAACGCCTCGGTCGAGAAGCCCATCACCTGAATGAGCTCCGACAACGCGTCGCGCATGGCTTCGTCATCATCGACGATCGCGATAACGGGCACGTGGGACAAGATCGGCCTTCATTGACGCGGTTTGACGGTCATGACGCGCCATCCGCGGTCTCTTCGTAACTATCCCGTGGTCTAGGTCGGCTCGCCCTCGCGCAGCTCGGCGGGAAGGGACTCCCATGCCCGGATCAGCTCGCCGACCGAGCTGGCGTGCATCTTCTTCATCACGTTGCTGCGGTGCAGCTTGACGGTGACCTCGCTGATGCCGAGCTCGTAGGCGATCTGCTTGTTGAAGCGCCCCAGCGCCACGGCGTGCAGCACCTGGCGCTCGCGCCGGGTCAGGCTTTTGTGGTGATCGACATGCAGCCGGGCGACCCGGGCCTGGGCCCGCTGCGCGACGTCGCGCTCGATGCCGGCCGTGACCGCGTCCAGCAGGGTCTGGTCGCGGACCGGCTTGGTCAGGAAATCGACGGCACCGGCCTTCATCGCCTGGACCGTCATCGGGATGTCGCCATGGCCGGTCAGGAACACGATCGGCTTGGTCTTGCCGTTGGAGGCGAGCTGCTGCTGCAGGTCGAGGCCGCTGGTTCCGGGCAGGCGCACATCGAGCACCATGCATCCGGAGCGGTCCGGCAGCGCCGTGTCCAGGAGCTCGCGCGCCGAGGCGAAACCGGCGGCATCGAGCCCCACCGAAAACATCAGCTCCTGGAGCGCCAGGCGAACGGCCTCGTCGTCATCGACGATCAGCACCAAGGGGCGCTCGGGTGTCGCGGCAGCCGTGTTCATGGGCGAATCCGATTCTATGAGGCGGTTGAAGCAACGCCGGATCTGCGGCCGCGGCCATTGACCCGGTGGTCGATCCACTCCTGCAGCTCGTTCGCGAATTCGGGCGGCGCCTTGCGGTAGACGACCGTCGCGACATCGGCCAGGGACTGGGCGGCCAGCGACTCCCGCATCGCCTTCTCCGCCCGCAGCATCACCGCATGGATCGAGCAGGTGCCGGCCATCGCCCAGCCGGGCGGGCTGCCGCCGAACACGGCGCAGCGGCCGCGGATGTCCTGGCAATCGAACAGCGGCTTGCGGCCCTCGATCGCGTCCACGACCGCGAGGACGCTGATGTCCGCCGGCTTCCGGGCGAGCACGTAGCCGCCGCGCACGCCCTCCGTCGCCTGGACGATGCCGGCCTTCTCCAGCTTGGCGAAGATCTTGGCGAGGAAGGTCGGCGACAGGCCCTGCAGGTCGGCGAGGTCGCGGCAGCTCAGCGGGGTCTCACCCTTGTCGATGAGCCAGAGCAGGCAATGCATGCCGTATTCGACGCTTGCGGTGATGTGAGCCATAACACGGACTCTATCAGTCCGAGTTATGGCTCACAACGACAAACGTGGATAGAATATGTCTTAGTTTAAGGTGAACCGCTCAGAGCAGCGCCATGCCGCCATCGACCCGCAGGTTGATGCCGGTGACGAAGCTGCTGGCATCGGAGGCGAGGAACAGCGCCGCCCGTGCCAGCTCGTCCGGTCCGCCCAGCCGGCCCAGCGCGATCCCCGCGGCCATCGCCGCGGTGAAGGAGGCGCGCTCCTCGGGCGGGACGCCCAGCTTCTCGAGAATGGCCGTGTCGACCGGGCCGGGGCTCAGGACATTGACGCGGATGCCGCGGTCCTTCAGCTCGATCGCCCAGCTGCGGGCGAAGGCGCCGATCGCGGCCTTGGAGCCGGCATAGACCGCATGGCCGGCAAGGACCTTCTCGCTGGCGAGCGACCCCACCAGAATGATCGCCCCACCATCCCGCAGGATCGGGACCATCTTCTGGACGCCGAAGAACACGCCACGGGCGTTGATGCCGAACTGCATGTCGTATTCGGCCTCCGAGACATCGGCCGAATGGGTGATCTGGTTGACCCCGGCATTGGCCATGTAGATGTCGAGGGGACCGAAGCGCCGCGTCACCTCCTCCGCGACATGGGCATGATGCGCCGGATCGGCGACATCGCCGTCGATCCCGAGCGCGCCGAACCCGATCTCCTGCACCGCCTGGTCGACCACCGTCCGGCGGCGGCCGGTGATCACGACCTGGGCGCCCTCGGCCGCGAAGGCCTTGGCCGCGGCCAGGCCGATTCCGCTATTGCCGCCGGTCACCAGCGCGACCTTGTCCCTCAGCTTCTGCATCTGATCATCCTCGGAGTTGCGTCGCGGCCGCGCCGAGGGCCGCGCCGCAATCTCCGGCAACCGAGGATCCGGCCGACACTGTGCAGATGGCTGGTTCGGCACACCGATGGCGAGCCGACCCTGGACCTTGGCAGGGGTTGCGTCAGCCGGCCGACCGCCTACGGAAGACGGTCTGGATGGCGCCCAGAAAGAAATGATGGCCGCGGCCATGCGCCGGCCCCTGGCCGGCGAGCGCCCGGGCCTTTTCGACGCGGGCGGACAGGCTGTGAGCGAGATCCTCCGCCAGGGTCGGGCGGTTCTCGATCAGCGGCCCGAAGGCGGCCTGGTCGATTTCGTAGACGGTCACGCGGGTCAGGGCCTCCAAGGTGCAGGCCTCTCCCATGCCGGCCAGGAGCCCGGTCTCGCCTAAGAAGTCGCCGGGCGCGAGCCGGCCGGCCTCGCCGCCGCCGCGGCGCATGACGACGACGCCGGCACGGACGATCATCAGGGAGGACAGCGCCTCTCCCTCGCGGACGATCACATCGCCCTTGCGATAGTCCCGCGTGGTGGCCGTGTCGGCCAGCGTCTGCTTTTCCTTCGGCGTCAGCGCGGCGAAGATCGGCATCGCCTCGATCAGCTCCGCCGGAGAGACCTGCGGCGGACGCGCCGTCTCCTCGGTGGGGAGATCCCGGGTGGAGATCACGGCGTTCGCCGGCAGCGCCAGCAGCAGCCCGGCCGCCTTGCAATGGCGGTAGACCAGGTCGACGACCTCGTTGCGGGCCTGTGTCCGTGTCGCCGGGCTGGCGACGCGAAAGCTGAGCTCGATCTCCAGCGCCGTCGCGTCCAGCCCCTTCAACGCGACGCTCGGCGGCGGCTCCTTCAGGGCGGTCTCCGAGCTGAGCAGGGCCGATTGCATGACGTCCGCGATGATCGCCGGCATCCGCGTCGGGACGACGCGCAGGATCAGCGACACCGAATGCGACTCGTCGGGGCGGCTGACATTGGTCAGGCCCAGCCCGGCCAGGACGCTGTTCGGCAGCACGACGACGTTGTTCGAGCCGGTCAGGAGATGGGTCGACCGCCAGGTGCTCTCGACCACCCGCCCCTCGGTGCCGTCCTTCAGCACGATCCAGTCGCCGATCGCGAAAGGCCGGCCCAGCGTCATGGCGATGCCGGAGAAGACGTCGCCCAGCGTGTTCTGCAGAGCGAGGCCGAGGATGATGGCGATGACGCCTGAGGTGGCGACCAGGGTGCCGATCGGAATGCCGAAGACGAAGGCCAGGACCGACAGGGCCACGCCAAGATAGACGGTGCCGACGACCAGATCCTGCAGCAGCCGCGCCTCGCGGGGATGCCGATCAAGGACAAGATAGATCCGCACGAAGCCGATGATCGCCCAGGCCAGATGCACCCACCAGAGCAGCCGGGCGGAGACGACCAGCAGCGCGTTGTCCTCCGCGGTCCGGTGGCCTTCCAGGATGAAGGGGGAGACGTTGCTGTGCAGGAGGATCGCGGTCATCACCGCGAAGAAGCCGATCTGCACCAGAAGCCGGGTGTTCGACCGCCGCCTCGGGATCGAGTACCAGACGACGATCCCCACGAGCCCGACCAGATCGAGATGCGCGAGCGGGGACGCCAGCAGCGCCGAGGCGGACATCTGATCCATCGCATGTCCTGGTCCGGCCGGCGATGGAAGAGCGAATGCTCACGCCGGTCGACAGACAAGCCTATCCTGCGGGTGCGGCCTGGAGCGATCGGCCCGAGGGCGAGGTCGGCCCATACCGCAGGATAGGTCGGCCAGGCCCCGGGTGGGCGCTGTCGTCAGAGACCGGCATCACAAAGAACGACTCGTCATCCCGTGCGCAGCGCAGCATGCAATGATGCGCTGCAGACACGGGATCTCCGGGATCGTGCGGAGATCCCGTGTCTGCGCAGCAGCACTTCGCGCCGCGGCGCGCACGGGATGACGAGCCAGTATTTTCGACAGTTGGTATTAGCGCTGCGCCAGCAGCTGCCGGACCACCGGCACCAGCGCCTGGCCGATCGCCCGGGTGTTCGCGGCGTCGAGATGCACGCCGTCGACCGGCGATGCCGTCGCCACGCCCGCCGCGTCGAAGAAGGCGCAGCCGCAATGCTCCGCGGCGTCGCGGTAGCGCGGCGCCAGCTTCTGCGATTCGGCGATGCTGCGGCCACCGGCCGGCTGCCAGTCGCCGCCCACGGTCTCGCCGAACAGCGGCGGCGCGACGATCAGCACCTGCGGCGCGGCGGCGCCGCGGCCATACGGATAGGTCCTGGCGATCTCGACCAAGCGCTCGATCCCGGAGCCGGCGCCCAGGGCGGTGCCACACACATGCGGCTTCAGGTCATTGGTGCCGAGCAGGATGACCACGAGGTCGAGCGGATAGTGGCTGGCCAGCAGCGTCGGCAGGATGCGGGCGCCGTTGCGATCGGCCGCCGCCCCGTGGTCGTCGAACATGGTGGTGCGCCCGCCGAGACCCTCGGCGATCACCCGGGCGGATCCCCCCAGCCCGGCCTCGAGCACGCTGGGCCAGCGGTCCTCGAAGCGGTGGCGGCCGCCGCTCACAGGGTCTGCGCCCCAGGTCAGGCTGTCGCCGAAGGCGAGGATGGTCTGCACGTCGCTCAAGCTCGTCGCTCCGCTGTCACGCCGCCCGCCCCAGCAGCGTCGGCCGCTCCAGCGGCCCGGCATTGGTGTTGACCCGACGGTCCAGCCGGACGTCGCCGTCGCCGAAGGTCAGCGTTACCGTGTCACAGAATGCGGTCTCGACGAAGCGCCAGGTCATCTCCAGCCGCCGCTCGTCGCGCCAGACGCCGCGGGCGATCACCCGCAGCGAGTCCGGCTGGTACTCGTGGTGCAGCAGGTTGCCGGTCATGCTGGTGTCACCCTCGACCGCATGGCCGAGGCCGGATTCGATCCGGTGCGTGCCGCGATGGTCGGACAGGCTGAACACGACCCGGTCAGCGGTGAAGTCCAGTTCGATCGCGGCGACGCCGTCCTCGTTGGCGTCGAACACGAAGCGCCGGCCGTCGACCGCCGCCGCCACGGGCGAGCGGGAAGCGCCCTCGGCCTCGGGCAGCGCCAGGGCGGCCAGGCGCGCCTCCAGCTCCGGCTGCAGCCGGGCGGCGTCGGGGCCGGCTCCGGCCAGGGCGGGAATGAGATGCGTCCACAGCCCGGTCATCAGGCGGCGGTCGCCGTTGCGCATCGCCGCGGTGACCACGATCACCGCATCCCGCCCCGGCAGCACCACGCATTGCTGGCCGTAGACGCCGGAGGCGCGGTAGCCGTCATACGGCGTCATCCACCACTGGTAGCCATAGCCCTCGCGCTTGTCGGCGGCCGACCGCTCGGACGGATCGCGCGGGCGGAAGCGCTTGCCGTCGAGATCGGCCATCCAGACCTCCTCGACCTGGTTGCGCGTCGCCTCCCGCACCCACTCCGCCGGCAGCACCTGCCGCCCGTCCCACACCCCGCCCTGCAGGTGCAGCGCGCCGAACTTGACCACGTCCTCGGTGACGCAGCACAGGCCGTTGCCGCCGCTGCTGACGCCTTCCGGCGAGATGTCCCACAGGATCGGCCCCATGCCGAGCGGCCGGAACAGCCGCGGCTCCAGATAGTCGCGCACGGTCTGGCCGGTGACCTTGGTGACGATGGCGGACAGCATGTAGCTGGAGGCGCTGCTGTAGATGAAGGTGTGGCCCGGCGCTTCCTCCACCGGCTCGCGCAGGAAGGCCTCGACCCAGCTGCCGCCCATGCGGCGCCATTCGCCGCCGGAGATGCCGGTCAAGTGGCCGCTGCGCATGGTCAGGAGGTCGCGCACCGTCATCGCCGCCAGGTTGTCGCCGACATCCGCCGGCAGCTGGTCCGGGAAGAAGCCGATGACCTTGTCGTCCAGGGCGAACCGGCCCTCGCCGATCGCCAGCCCGACGGCCGCCGCGGTCCAGCTCTTGGTCGCCGAATGCTGCATGTGGACGCGGTCGGGGCCATAGGGGATCCAGAAACCTTCCGCCACCACCGCGCCGCCGCGGAACATCATGAAGCTGTGCAGTTCGAGCCCGCCGGCCGCCACCTCGTCGAGGAAGGCCAGGATGCTGGCCGGGTCGACGCCCTTCTCGGCCGGGGTCGCGCGCGGAAGCCTGATGCTCGTGGTCACGTCCGGACTCTCCTGCCCTGCGGCGGTGCGTCACTTCAGCACCGCGATTCGATTTGAATAATGCATTTTGTCGCTCAAAATGCAAAACTTCACAACACGTCAGATCCTTTGCGAGGCGGCATGAACATCCTGGTCCTCCCCGGCGACGGCATCGGCCCCGAGATCACCGCGGCGACGCTGGCGGTGCTGCAGGCCACCGACCGGCGACTGTCGCTCGGCCTCGCCTTCACCAGCCTCGACATCGGCCTGGCGTCGCTGGCGGCGCAGGGCACCACCCTGCCGGAAGCGGTGCTGGCGGCGATTCCCAAGGCCGACGGGGTGATCCTGGGCCCGGTGTCGCATTACGAGTATCCGAGCCGCGAGAAGGGCGGCATCAACCCGTCGGGCGAGCTGCGGGTTCGGTTCGACCTGACCGCCAACATCCGCCCCTGCCGCTCGCGCCCCGACCTCAGCATCCTGCGCAAGCCGATGGACCTGGTGATCGTGCGCGAGAACACCGAGGGCTTCTACGCCGACCGCAACATGGTCGCCGGCACCGGCGAGTTCATGCCGGACCCGGACATGGCCCTGTCGGTGCGCAAGATCACCGCCCGGGCCAGCGCCCGGGTCGCCCGTACCGCCTTCGAGATCGCCCGCGGCCGCCGGCGCAAGGTCACGGCCGTGCACAAGGCCAATGTGCTGAAGCTGACCGACGGGCTGTTCCTGCGCGAGGTCCGCCGCGTGGCACAGGACTTCCCGGAGGTGGCGCTGGAGGAGCTGATCGTCGACGCCGCCGCCGCCCATTTGATCCGCAGCCCCGACCGGTTCGACGTGCTGGTCACCACCAACATGTTCGGCGACATCCTGTCCGACGAGGCGTCGGAGCTGTGCGGCAGCCTGGGGCTGGGCGGGTCGATCAATGCCGGCGACACCGTCTGCGTCGCCCAGGCGCAGCACGGCTCGGCCCCCGACATCCAGGGCCGGAACCTGGCCAACCCGACCTCGCTGATCCTGTCGGCGGCGATGCTGCTGGATTGGCGCGCCCGCCGCGACGGCGACGCCCGGCTGGCCGAGGCCGGCCGGCTGATCGAGGATGCGGTCGAGGCCGTGCTGGCCGACCCGGCGTCGCGCACCCGCGACCTGGGCGGCAGCCGCGGCACCACCGAATTCACCGCGGCGGTCGTCGCCGCCGTCGCCGGCTGAGGGGCGCAGCATGACCGACACGATGCGAGACGCCCCGCAAGCCGCGATCCTGCGCCCGGCCGAGATCGTTCCGCATGAGCGCGGCGGCGGCGCCCGGACGGTGCCGCTGGTGACCGGCGGCATCGGCTCCACCAGCCTGCTCAACGGCATCACCGAATTCGCCCCCGGCGGGGCCATCCCGCTGCATACGCACAATTGCGAGGAGAGCGTGATGGTGCTGGAGGGCGAGGCGCTGGTGGAGATCGCCGGCGTCTCCCACCGCATGGGCGTGCACGACACCACCTGGGTGCCGGCCGAGGTGCCGCACCGCTTCGTCAATGCCGGGCCGGGGCGGCTGCGGATCTTCTGGACCTACGCCTCGGTCGACGCCACCCGCACCCTGGTCGCCACCGGCGAGACCCGGCGGATCGACGCCGAGCGGCGGTGAGCCTCGGCGGACGAGATTCTATCCGCGGTCCGAAACTTTAAGCCATCATGTGAGCCCCGAAGGGGCGTGGCCATCCCAGAGGCCGGTGCCGCTGGAATGGCCACGTCGGCTTCGCCTCCTCGCCACGACAAGGAAGGGATCGAGAGGCGATCCCAAGGGCCATCGCACTCACCCCCGCAGCGCCGCCGAGATTGCGGCCAGACCGGCCTCCAGCTCCTCTCCCGTCGGCCAGCCGTAGCCCAGGCGGAAGAAGGTGTCGGGCATCTCGAACCAGTGGCCCGGGCCGACATAGCAGCCATGGACCTGGAGCAGGCGGCGGTAGAAGGCATCGGTGCCCCCCGGCGGCTCCGCCCGCATCCGCGGGAAGCAGACAACGCCGCCGGACGGCGCCACCCAGTCCAGCCGGTCCTCGCCGGCGATCCAGTCGGCGACCAGGGCGCGGCGGCGCCGCATCTCCGCCAGCATCGGCTCCAGGATCGCGGCCCGGTTCTCCAGGATCCGCTCGGCGATCCATTCATCGACCACGCTGCCGCAGATGCTGATCTGCTCCTTCGCCGCCAGGAACAGCTCCTGCAGCTTCGGGTCGCGGGTGACGATCCAGCCGATGCGGATGCCGGGCACGCCATAGGCCTTGGACAGCGACGACACGCCGATGACATGCGGCCCCAGCGTCGCCGCCGGCGGCAGGGCGCCGTCGAAGGACAGGTCGCGATAGGTCTCGTCGACCAACAGCGGGCAGCCGGTGCGGGCGGCGAGGTCGGCCAGCGCCCGCAGATCGGCCTCGCTGCACATCGTGCCGGTCGGGTTGTGCGGGCAGGTGACGCTGATCAGCCTGGTGCGCGGCGTCACCGCGGCGGCGATCGCTTCGGGGTCGATCCGGAACCCGTCCTCGAAGCGCAGATCGACCGTGGTGATGGCGCAGCCGATCGCCCGCGGCGTCTCCAGGTTCGTCGCGTAGTTCGGGCGCACCACCACCAGATGGTCGTCGCGGCCCAGCAGCGCGGTGGCGACGATGAACAGCGCCCCGGCCGCTCCACCGGTGATCAGCACGTCGCCCGGCTGCAGCCCCTCGCCCTCCGCCGCGATCAGCGCCCGCAGCAGCGCGCTGCCGCGATGGCTGCCGTACAGCAGGGTCAGGTCTGGGACCTGCAGCCCGAGCTGCGACAGGCTGCGGTCGGCCACCGAGCTCTCGGACAGGTTGAAGCGGATCAGGTCGTAGCCGTACTCCTCCGGCGACTCCACCTCGATCGGCATGCGCGCATATCGCATCGAAAACCCTCGTGTTCGGACGGGATCAGGCGTCTCGCGCCTAGGCGGCGGAGATGGCCTGGAGGAAGGCGTCGAGAGCGATGTTGCGGCCGCACAGCACCACGGCCACCTTGCGGCCCCGCCAGGTCCCGGCCTGCCGGACCAGCCCGGCCAGCGCGACCCCGGCCGCGCCCTCCACGATCCAGTGCTCGGCTTCGGCGATCCGGCGCATCGCCTGGGCGATCTCCGCCTCGCTGACCAGGACCCGATCGTCGATCACCGCCTGGCAGACCGGGAAGGTGATCGAATCGGCCTCGACAGCGCCCGCGGTGCCGTCCGACAAGGTCTCGCTCTCCTCGACATCGACGATCGCCCCCGCCTCCAGCGCCCGCAGCATGACCGGAGAATTCTCCGCCCACACGCCGACCACGCGGGTCTGCGGCCGGATTCGCTTGATCGCCGTCCCGGTCCCGCCGATCAGCCCGCCGCCGCCGACGGCGATGAACACGGCGTCGAGGTCCGGGGCCTGCTGCATCAGCTCGACCCCGACCGTGCCCTGGCCGGCCATCACGTCGAGGTCGTTGTAGGGCGGAACATAGGTCCGGCCCGACGCCGCCGCGTCCCGCCGCGCGCTCGCCTCCGCCTCGATCGGAGGGCCGTCGATGACGACCAGCTCTGCCCGCAGGGCCAGGATCGCGTCGGTCTTGGTCCGGGCGGTTCCGGCGGCGACATGGACCCGCACCGCGGTGCCCGCCAGCGCGCCGGCCCGCGCCACGGCCATGCCGTGGTTGCCGGTCGACGCCGTGGTCACGCCGCGGCGCCGCTCCGCCTCGGACAGCGTGCTGATCTTGTTGGTCGCGCCGCGCAGCTTGAAGGCGCCGCTGGGCTGCAGGTGCTCCGCCTTCAGCAGCACCTCGCAGCCCAGCGCGGCGGACAGGACCTGGCTGCGCTCCAGGGGCGTCACCGGGACCTGTGGCCGGATCGCTGCGTGCGCCGCCATGATCCGGTCGAACAGCTCTGTCATCTCGATCCTCCCGCGATGCCTGCGATGGTGCCGGGCCGCGTGGCGCCGCGCCATCCCTCCAGGGAGGGGGTCAGGACCGGCAGCGGGCGAACAGCTCGGCCAGCGAGCCGACGCCGAGCTTGCGGAAGATGTGCTTGCGGTGGTCCTTCACGGTGAAGCGGCCGATCCCCAGCCGCATCGCCACGGCCTCTGAGGAGCAGCCGGCCAGCAGCAGGTCCAGCACCTGCCGCTCCCGCCCCGTCAGGCCGGCGGCACCGGCCGCGTCGGGGCGCGACAGCGACAGATGCTTGTTGAAGGCCGCGGCGATCGGCGCGCCCAGCGCATCGAGGTGGCGGAGGTCGCAGTCGGTCGCCCGGCGCCGCGGCCGTGGGCGGTACAGGCCGAACTCGACCAGCCCGAAGCCCGTGCCGAGATGCAGCCCGATCTCCTCCAGCCCCGCGGGCCAGCCGGCGGTGCGGAAGCCCAGCTCCTCCTCCGGCGCCGGCAGCAGATGGCCCTCCGCCGTCTCGCGCCGCGGCAGGCGCCGGACCGCGAAGTCGCGCGCCCGGAACGCCCGGCCTGCCGGCTGGCCGGCGAGGATCGGGTTGATGGCATGGGTGACGCGCAGATAGGTCTCGATCCCGCGTCGGCCGCCCGCCGCGTCGAAATTGTCGAACAGCAGCTCCGGACTCCGGCCACCGGGATGGATCACGATGGCGGCGAGGTCGAAGCCCAGCAGGCGGCCGACGGCGCCTGCCGCGGCCGCCGGAAACCCGGCCTCGCCGATCGCCCCGATCACCTCCGCCAGCGCCTGGTTCGGCGACATGCGCAGCCCTCCCGTCTCAAGCCGGACCGGAGGCGCCGCGCCGGCGCCCCGGTTCACTGCTTGAACGATACACCCCAGGCGCGGGGCGAGCCGAGGGCCCAGCCCTTGTAGCCGACGACATTCGCCCGGGCCGCGCCGGTGCGGACGCCGGAGTAGAGCGTGATCATGGCCACGTCCTGGCGGTACAGCGCCTCGAGCTGGTCCAGCAGCTCCTGCCGCTTCGCGGTGTCGGAGGTCGCCATGCTGGCGGCCAGCAGCTTCGCCGCCTCCGGATTGTCCCAGACCTTGCGCGGCTGCTTGGTCTTGTCGCCGGAGAACATCTCGAAGGACAGCGACGGGTCGAGCCGCGCGGAGAAGCCGTGCGACATGATCTGGTAGGTGCCGGCCAGATACCGGTCCTGCTGCGTCGCCCAGTCGATCACGTCGAGCTCGATATTCAGCCCGGCCTCCTGCGCCATGGCCTGGGCCAGGATCGCCTGGTCGAACATCGGCGCGAAGCGCTTGTTGGTGATCATCTTGATCGGCCGGCCGTCATAGCCGGCCTCGGCCAGCAGCCGCTTCGCCTCGTCGAGGTTGCGCTGTACCACCACGGCCTGCGGCGCCTTGTAATAGGCGCTGGCCGGCGGGATCGGCGAGTTGTTCGGCTCCGACTGGCCGTTGGTGACCTGGCCGACCAGCTCGACCATGTCGAGCGACAGCAGGAACGCCTTGCGGATCCGCACGTCCGACAGCAGCGGGTCCTTGGTCTGGAACAGGAAGTCGCTGATGTTCATGGTCGGCGACGTGTCGGTCACCAAGTCCGGATTGGACTTGTAGTCCGCCACATCCGCGCTCTCGACGTCGTAGTTCAGGTCGATGTCGCCGGTCTGCAGCGCCGCCTTCGCCGTCGCCTCGTCCGGGATGATCAGGAAGCGGACCTTCGGCACCTCTGCCGTCTTGTTGCCGGTCAGGCCGTCGGGCTTGCCCGGCAGCGCCACATAGGAGTCGTTGCGGACCAGGTCGATATACTGCCCGCGCTTCCACTCGCCGAGCTTGAACGGCCCGGTCGTCACCGGCTCGTTCCACTGGCCGTCCGGCCCGAGCGAGCTGCGGTGGTAGATGCCGGTGCCGCCGCAATCGGGCCGGGCCAGGGTGCCGAGGAACAGGGCCGACGGCTTCTCCAGCGTGAACACCACCGTGTGGGCATCCGGCGCCGTCACGCCGGTCACCTTGACGGCGCCGCGGCCGTCGACCTCGGTCAGGCAGCGCCAGCCGGTGGCGGGGTCGGTGTAGCGCTTCCAGGCGAACAGCACGTCGTCGCTGGTCAGCGGCGCGCCGTTGCTGAACTTGACGTCGTCGCGCAGCGGGAAGGTGTAGGTCAGCCCGTCCGGCGATACCTCCACCGACTTGGCCAGCAGCGGGCCGACCGTCGCGTCTTCCTTGAAGGCCACCAAGCCTTCATAGAGGTGGGTCTGGACGATGTCGGTGTTGCCGTCCCGATTGGTGCCGGGGTCGAGCGAGCGGATATCCGCGTTGAGCCGGATCAGCAGCGTGTCGCCGCCGGCAAAGGCCGGCGTCGCCATCAGGCATGCCGCCAGGATGGATGTCGCGATCGTCTTCATTTCAAGCCTCCCTGTTCATTCTCTTGCTGACGGGGCGCGTTGCAGCCCCTGCCACACCACCTTGGCGATCGCCGCGTCCTGGACTGCGACCCCGGTCAGGTCGGCGACGATGATCTCGTCGGCGTCGAAGGCGATCGGGGCATCGAGCAGAGCTCCCATTTCGATCAGCGATGCCGGATCGATCAGCCCGGCCCGCACCGCCCAGCCGGCCTCGCCGTGATCGACGCATTGGGCGCGGGAATCGACGACGATCCGGGCCCTGCCCAGGATCTCCGTCGCCAGCTCCTGCTTGCCCGGCCCGTCGGCGCCGACCGCGACGATCCGGTGCCCCGGCCGGACCATGTCCGCGGTCAGCAGCGGCGCGGTCGACGGGGTGGTCGTCACGATCAGGTCGGCGCGGTCGCACAATTCGGGCAGGCCGACCGCCTCGCCGCCGACATCGGCGGCCAGCGCCGCGGCGCGATCCCCGTTCCGTGCCCAGACCAGGATGCTGGAGAGGCCCAGAAGGCGTGCGATCAGCCTGGCCTGCAGCCGCGCCTGGATCCCCGCCCCGACCACGCCGAGCGTGGCGGAGCCGGGACGAACGATGGCGCGGGCGGCGATCGCCCCGGCCATCGCGGTGCGCCGGTCGGTGAGCTGTCCCTGGTCGTGCAGCAGGGCCAGGATCTCGCCGGTCTCGGCGCTGATCACGGCCATGAAGCCGTTGCTGGAGGACAGGCCGCGCCCGGGGTTGCGGTAGAAGCTGGTGGCCAGCTTGACCACGAACACGTCGTCGCCGGCCAGATGCGCGCTCTTGATGTGGCAGTCGCCCGGCGCATCGGCGAAGGCGAGATGCCCGACCGCGGCGACCTGGACCTGGCCGGCCGAAAAGCGGCGGAACCCGTCCGCCACGGCGGCGAGGGCCGCATCCTCGTCCAGCGCCGCCAGGATCTCCGGCAAGGACACGACCCTCATGCCGACATTCCCGCTGTCAGAACCTCGCGGCGGTCCCGCTCCGCCGCCTCGCCGTCCAGCCGCCACAGCAGGCGCACGCCACCATTCGGCGCGCTCTCCAGCGCCGGCACCGCCGACAGCAGGCGGCGGGTGTAGTCGTGCTTGGGCGCGTCGAAGATCTCGTCGCGCGTGCCCTGCTCGACGATGCGGCCCTCGCTCATCACCACCACGCGGTCGGCCACCTGCTCGACCACCCCGAGGTCATGGCTGATGAACAGGCAGGAGAAGCCGTGCCGCGCCTGCAGCCCGGCGAACAGTTCCAGGATCTGAGCCCGGACGGTGACGTCCAGCGCCGAGACCGGCTCGTCGGCGATGACGAATTTCGGCCGGCGCACCAGCGCTCGGGCGATCGCCACGCGCTGGCGCTGGCCGCCCGACAGCTCATGCGGGTAGCGCCCGGCGAAGCTGTCGCCCAGGCCGACCTCGGTCAGCACCTCGCGCACCCGCTCGGCCCGCTGGCCGCCGGTCATGCCCGCGACGAAGCGCAGCGGCTCGTCCACCAGCCCGCCGATGGTCATGCGCGGGTCGAGCGAGGAGTACGGGTCCTGGAACACCATCTGGCAGTTCAGCCGGTAGTCCCAATAGCCGGCCTCGCTGCGGTGGATCGGCTTGCCGCCGAACAGGATCTCGCCGCCGGACGGCCGCACCAGCCCGGCGATGGCGTGGCCGAGCGTGGTCTTGCCCGAGCCCGAGCCGCCGACCACGGCCACGACCTGGCGCGGCGCCACCTCCAGGCTGATGCCGTGCAGCGCGCGCTTGCCCGCCTCCTGCCGGAACAAGATCCGGCGGCCGGGATAGTCGACCACCAGGTCGCGCACCGCCACGACCGGGGTCTCGCCCGCCGGGAAGCTGCGCGACGGCCCACGCTGCGGCATCGCCGCCAGCAGCTTGCGGGTGTAAGGGTGGCGCGGCGCGGCCAGCAGGTCCTGCGCCCGCCCCTGCTCCACGATCTCGCCCTTGCACATGACGATGATGCGGTCGCAGTAGCGGGCGACCATGCCGAGGTCGTGGCTGATCAGCAGCACGGCGGTCCGATGCTCGCGGGTCAGCCCGACCATCAGCTCCAGCACGTCGCGCTGGACCACAGCGTCGAGCGCCGTCGTCGGCTCGTCCGCCACCAAGAGCGCCGGCCGCAGCAGCATCACCGAGGCCAGCATGATGCGCTGGCGCATGCCGCCGGAGAACTGGTGCGGGTAGGAGCTCAGCGCCCGCTCCGGGTCGCTGAGCCCGACCCGCCGCAGCATGTCGAGGATCAGCTCGCGCCGCTGCGCCGGCTTCAGCTTGCGGTGCAGGGCCAGCCCCTCATCCAGCTGCTCGCCGAGCAGCATCGACGGGTTCAGCGAGGTCATCGGCTCCTGGAACACCATGCCGATGCGGGCGCCGCGCAGCTGGCGCAGCCGCTTCGGCGGCATCGTCGTGATCTCCTCGCCCTCGAAGCGGACCGACCCGGCGGCGCGGCGGATCGCCGGCGGCACCAGCCCCAGCACGGCGCGCGCAGCCAGGGTCTTGCCGGAGCCGGATTCGCCGACGATGCCGACGATCTCGCCGGCGCTGACCGAGAAGCCGACGCGGTCGACCACCACCGCCTCGGACCGGGCGATCTGCAGCGTCAGGCCGTCGATCTGGAGTAAAGGATCCTGTCCGGCCATCACGCCGTCCCCCGCATCCGCGGGTCGAGCCGGTCGCGGATCGCGTCGCCCAGCAGGTTGATGCCCAGCAGGGTCATCGAGATGCACAGGCCCGGGAAGATGCCGAGCCAGACAGCCTGGCCGATATAGGGCCGGCTGCTGGCCAGCATGTTGCCCCAGGTCGGCGCCGGCGGCGGCACCCCAAGGCCGAGGAAGGACAGCGCGCTTTCAGCCAGCAGCGCCCAGCCGAACATCGAGGTCGCCAGCACGGTCAGCGGCGCCAGGCAATTCGGCAGCACATGCCGCAGCATGGTGTAGCCTTCGGAATTGCCGATGACGCGCGAGGAGGCGATGAACTCCTGTTCGCGCAGCGACAGCACGGTGCCGCGCATGATGCGGGCGACCGACGGCGCATAGGCCAGGCCCAGCGCCACGATGATTCCGTATTTGTTGGCGCCGACCACGGCGAGCAGCCCGAGCGCCAGCAGGATGCCGGGGAAGGCCAGCAGGGCGTCGTTGAACGCCATGACGATGCGGTCGACCCAGCCGCGGACATAGCCGGAGAAGACGCCGATCGCCGTGCCCAGCACCACCGCGACGGTGACGGTCAGCAGGCTGATCCAGACGCTGGTCGCGGCCCCGGCCATGATCCGGCTGAGCACGTCGCGGCCGAACTCGTCGGTGCCGAGCCAATGCGCCAGGTTGGGCGCGCCGAGCTTGGCGCGGAAGCTGATCGCCAGCGGGTCATAGGGCGTCCACAGCGCCCCGCTGGCCGCTGTGACGAGCAGGACGGCGATGAGGGCGCCGCCGGTGACGGTGTTGAGGGAGAGGCGTTTCATTCCACGGCCACCCGCGGATCGAAGATCGGATAGCAGAGATCGACGATCAGGTTGACAAGCACATAGGTGATCGCGACGAACAGCAGGCATCCCTGGATGACCGGATAGTCGCGGGCGAAGATCGAATCGACGAGCAGGCGGCCGAGACCGGGAATGGTGAACACCGTCTCCACCACCGCGATGCCGCCCAAAAGGTTGCCCAGCACCAGGCCGATCAGCGTCCAGGTCGGGCCGAACGCGTTCTTGAAGGCGTGCCGTCGCAGCACCGCTCCCTCCGACAGCCCCTTGGCCCGGGCATGGGTGATGTAGTCGAGCCGCAGCACCTCCAGCGTCGAGGCCCGGGCCATCCGCAGGATCACCCCGGTCTCGTGCAGGAATAGCGTCAGGATCGGCATGACCAGGTACAGGAGGCCGCGCATCGGGTCCTCGGCGACCGAGACGTAGCCGACGACCGGCAGCCAGGCGAGCTTGAGCCCGAGGAACAGCAGCAGCAGCAGGCCGAGCCAGAAGGTCGGGATCGACAGGAACAGCGTCGCGATCCCGACCAGCGCCATGTCGGTCCGGCTGTTCTGGCGCCAGGCGGCGATCACGCCGGCCGGCACCGCGGCCAGGCTGGCCAGCAGCACCGCCGCCAGCACCACCTGGGCGCTGACCCAGAACCGTTCGAGGATCAGCGGCAGCACCGCCTCCTGCGAGGTGATCGACTGGCCGAGATCCCCCTGCAGCAGATGGCCGAACCAGATCCCGAACTGGACCAGGATGCCCTGGTCCAGCCCGAGCCGGTGGCGCAGATCGGCGAGGCTGGCGGGGTCGGCCAGATCGCCCAGCATCAGCGCGGCGGGGTCGCCGGGAATCAGCCGGATCAGGGCGAACACCGACACTGCCACGATCAGCATCGTCGGGATCGCCATGGCCACGCGCGTCAGGATGAAGCGCAGCATGTCCTCTCTCGTGTCAGGGCCAGGGGCGCGCGGGCCGGGTCAGCTCTTGGCCACGCCCCACAGGATCAGGTTCGACGCCCACGGCTTCAGGCCGGTGATGCGCTTGTTGTGGGCCAGGCAGTCATTGTCGTTGTGGGTGAAGATCACCGGCACATCCTCCAGCAGCATCTTGTGCAGCTGATCGAAGATCGGCTGCCGCTCCTTCGGGTCGGTCACCTGCATCGCCTTGTCGATCAGGGCCAACGCCTCCGGGTTCTCCCAGACCTTGCGCGGCTGCTTGTCCTTGGGGCCCGAGATCTGCTCGAAGCCGAGCGCGACGTCGAAGCGCGGCGAATAGGACGTGGCCTCCATCATGTAGGCCCCGGTGTTGTACTTATCGAGCTGGGCGGCCCAGTCCAGCACCTGGATCTCGACGTTCAGCCCGACCGCCTGCCACATCTGCTGGGCGATCACCGCGGTGTTGAAGCTGGGCACGGTCGACCGCTTGTTGGCGATCAGGACGATCTTCTCGCCCTTGTAGCCGGATTCCGCGAGCAGCTGCTTCGCGCGGTCGGGATCGTAGGTGAAGCCCTGCTGCTCGACCGGGCCGTAATATTGCGAGGTCCGATAGACCGGCGAGTTGTTGACCTTGCCGATGCCTTCGGTCACCGCGTCGACCAGCGCCTGGTAGTCGATCGCCGCGGCCATGGCCTGACGGATCTTGACGTTCTTCAGCACCGGGTCGCGGGTCTGCAGGATGATGCTGTGGCGGACCGGGTTGGTGCCGAGCTCGACCGTCAGGTTCGGGTCGGCCTGCAGCTCCGCCACCTCGGCCTCCGGCACCGAGGACACGTCGATCGCGCCGGATTGCAGCCCGGCCTTGACGGTCGCGGCGTCGGGGATGGCCAGGAAGCGCACCTCCTTCACCAGCGGCTTCTTCAGGCCCAGGAAGCCGTCGCGCTTGTCGCCCGGTGGCGAGACATAGTCGTCGAAGGCCAGCAGCGAGACCGACTGGCCGCGCTTCCATTCTCCGAACTTGAACGGGCCGGTGCCGATCGGCCTGTCCCAGCTGCCGTCGGCCTTGACCGAATCCGGGTGCAGGATGCCGGTGCCGCCGCAATCGGTCAGCGCCAGCTGGTCCAGGAAGATCGCGTTCGGCTTGTCCAGCACCATCACGAAGGTGTCGGGGCTCGGCGCCGTGGCCGACACCACCTTGGTGCCGTTGCGGCCGTCGAAGTTGGGCAGGCACCGCCACTCCGTCTTCGGATCCATGTAGCGGTTCCAGCTCCACAGCACCTCGGCCGAGGTCAGCGGGGCGCCATTGTGGAACTTCACCCCCTGGCGCAGCGTGAAGGTGTAGGTCTTGCCGTCGGGTGAGACATCGACCTTCTGCGCCAGCAGCGGTCCGACCCCGCCGCCCTCCGAATTGCCGACCAGGCCCTCGACCACATGCAGGATCACCATGTCGGTGTTGCCGTCCCGGTTCACCCCGGGATCGGAGCTGCGGATGTCCTGGTTCAGCGCCGCGGTGATGGTCTGCGCGGCGGCCGGACCGGCCATCGCCGCCAGAGCGGCAAAAATCAGCGTCCATCGTTTCATGCTTGTGCCTCCTGCTTGTCTGAACCAGCGCCTTGTGCCTGGCGCCTGATTGTTGTCCGCTCAGCCGGCCCGGCGGCGCCCGAGCACCTCCGCCAGGAAGGTCTGCACCTCCGGCACGGCCGCCAGCCCGTCATGGGCCATGTTCGGCACCAGGTCGAAGCGCACGCTCACCCCCGCGGCCTCGAAGGCCCGCTGCAGGCTGGCCAGCCGCTCCGGCCGCGTGCGTCCGGCATGGTTGGCGTCCGGCATCCAGTGACGCTTGCCCGGAAGATGGGTGATCTCCCAGGTCTCCAGGTCGGCGGCGCCGACCACCATCTGCACCGGCACGCGGGCCAGGGTGGCGGGGTCGACGGCGATGCCGAACAGCGCCTCGGTGTTGCGGGTGCCGACCCACCAGTCGCGCGTCGGGTCCAACAGCGTGACCGAGCCCGGCGCGCCGATGCAGGCGGCCCACAGCCGGTCCGGATGCAGCATCAGGAAGCGATGGGTGAAGTGCCCGCCGCCGGAATAGCCGAACAGGGCGAAGCGGCCGGACGGCAGGCCGTAGCGCTCGGCCACCTCATCGACGATGGCGAGCAGCGCCCGGTCGTAGCGGATGTCGCCTTCCTGGATGTATTTGAAGCCGTCGCGGTTGCCGTCGCCCTTGACACCGACCGGGAACAGGGGCGCCAGGATGATGCAGTTGTTCCAACGCCCGAATTCGGAGAAGGCGTCGCGGTAGCCGACGAAGTCACGGCCGGTGCCGTGCATCACCACCACCAGCTCGGGCTTCGGGCCGGCGGGCAGGGCCGGCGGCACATACAGGCAATAGGCGAAGCGCGGATCGGCCTGGCTGGCGAAGATCGTGGTCCGGTCGTAGTCGAACTGGGCGCGGTTGCGCTCGACGAACTCCTCATCGGCGCTGCGGGCGGTGGCGGCTTCGGTCATGGTCTTGCCTCCTCGCCGGGCGGCATGGCGGCTGGCCGCGTCCGGTCGATCTCGATGCGGTAGGTCCGCGCCGCGTTGCGGCTGAAGAAGGCCGAACGCTCGGCCCCCGAGAAGCCCCGGGTCAGCCGCTTGAAGGCGTTGGCCAGGGCGTTGTAGCTGCAGCTCTGCTTGTCGACCGGGAAGTTGCTCTCGAACAGGCAGCGGTCGACGCCGAAGCGGTCGAAGCATTCCTCGGCATAGGGGCGCCAGGCGACCGCCAGCTCGGCCGAACCCGGCGGCGCGGCGCGCTCGTGGAAGTCGAAGCCGTAATAGAGCATGCCCAGGCCGCCGACCTTGACCTGCACGTTCGGGCATTGCGCCAGGGCGGCGATCCCCCGGTGCCACAGCGCCAGCACCTCGTCGCGGCGGCCGGCATAGGGACCGACGCCGAGGGGGCCGCCGACATGGTTCAGGATGATCGCGGTGTCCGGGAAGGCGCGGGCCAGGTCGACCAGCTCGTCCAGCTGGGGGTGGAACAGCCAGGCGTCGAAGCTGAGGCCCAGCGGCGCCAGCGCGGCAAAGCCTTCGCGAAAGGCCGGGTCGAGCGCCAGGCCGCGCGGCCCCGGCTTGCCGAACATGCCGATGCCCGCCGCGTCCCAGCGCAGTTGCTGGCGGATGCCGCGGAACCGGCCCTGCCCGGCCTCGATATGGGCTTCCAGGATCTCGCGGACCCGCTCGCCGAGCCGCAGATCGGCCTGGCCGACGATCGCGGCGCCCACGCCGTTCAGCGCGCCCGCCGCCTCGGCCGCGATGAACTCGGTCTCGCCGACCGGCCGCAGCGCCTCCGGCCCATCGGGCCGATACCCGGCGTTGCACTCGACGCACACGGTCGCGACCACGGCATGGCCGCCGGCATCCGCCGCGAAGTCGCCCGGCCGATAGTCGCCGCTGTCCCGGCACCAGAGATGATGATGGCTGTCGACCATCGGCAGATCCGGCTCCAGCACCGGCTCCGCGGCACCGCCCTGCCAGGCCGCGAGCGCGGCCAGCGACCGCACCGCGTTGCGCCGGGGGTCGTAGGCCGGGATCATGCCGACATCTCCTCCGCCATCCCCGTCATTTCTTCGCCCGCCAAGGGAAGCCCCGGCCGGCCGCGGGCTGCGGCTCGGTCGGCATCGCTGCATCGGGAGCGGCCACGCCATGGTGCGAACGGCCAATCACGATTGATGGATTGCATAATATAGCAACGTAAGTCAATCCGAATTTGCACGCGATAATGCCCCGTGGCTCTCGCGGCACGGTCCAGCTAGCCGAGGGTGCCGTCGGCTTTCAGCTTGAGGGCGTAGTCGAGGTGGAAGCGGATGAACTCAGCCGCCTTGGTGAAATCGCCGGCCTCGAGCAACTCGAGGATGCGCAGATGCTCCAGCGACTGGCCGACCAGGCGGCTGCGGTCGACCGTCTTGCGATACTCCGCCAGCCGGCGGCTGGCATTCACCCGCTTGATCGATTCGATGAAGTAGAGATTGCCCGAGCCGGCGACGATCATCTCGTGGAACTGCGAGTTGATCTCGAAGAGCTTGGTGCGCGACAGGGTTCGGTAGTCGCCGTCCAGCAGGGCCTGCTGCTGCGCTCGGGCCCGGCGGAACGCCTCCTCATCGACCGTGTAGCCCGGCTGCAGGATGGCGGCGGGCTCGATCGCGATGCGGAACTGATAGGCCATGCGATAGGCCTCGCTGGAGGTCAGCACCGGCAGGAAGCCCCAGCCCTTGCCGGGCAGGCGCTCGACCCACCCCTCGCGCGCCATCCGCGTCAGGATCCGGATCGCCTCGCTGCGCGACAGGTCGTAGCGCCGCATGATCTCGTTCTCGCTGACCCGGTCCGGCAGCCGGCCGGACAGGCGGTCGTCGGCGAGCTGGAAATAGGCCTCCTCTCCCGCCTCCGGGCTGGCATCGGCCGCGATCTCGGCGGCCAGCGCCGCCGGATCCTGCGCCAGGAAGAAGCCGCGATTGGCCTCGCGCCGGACCACGCCGCGGGCCTCGAGGAGCTTCAGCGCGTCATTGACCGGGGACCGTGACACCCGGAACAGGTCGGCCAGCTTCTGCGCCGGCAGATGGTCGTTCGCCCGCAGCGGCTGGTCGCGGGCATAGTCGATGATGCGGGCGGCGATCTGCGGCGTCAGCGGCGATGGCGGCATCGGCCCCTCTGGTCATGCCGGCCGGTACGGGCGATGACGGGCCGCGCCGGTGCAATTGTACTTCGAGTCATCTTTGTGCAATAGGCCATATCGGCCGGCCCTTGGCAATTGCACGATGACGCTGCCGGCAACGCGCCCGCTCACCCCCAGGCGCGACGATAAAGGTCCTGGATCGTGGCGGCGTCGGGGACTCGCGGGTTGTTGGCGGGCGAACCGGAGGCCAGGGCCTGCTCCGCCATCAGCGGCAGCAGCCCGTCCCAGCGCCGCGGGTCGAGGCCGTAGGCCCGCGGCGTCGGCACGTCGAGTTCGGCATTGATCCGGTGCAAGGCCTCGACCAGCCGGCCGACCGCGGCCTCATCGCTCTCCTCCGCCCGCGCCAGCCCCATCGCCACGGCGCAGGCGGCATAGCGCGGCAGCGCCGCCGGCGCCGACCATTCCGTCACCACCGGCAGCAGCATGGCGTTGGACAGCCCGTGGGCGACGTGGAAATGAGCGCCGATCGGCCGGCTCATGCCGTGCACCAGCGCCACCGAGGCGTTGGAGAAGGCGATGCCGGCCTGCAGCGAGCCCAGCATCATCCCCTCGCGCGCGGCGCGGTTGCCGGGGTCGTCGCAGGCGGTGCGCAGATGGGTCCAGATCGACCGCATGGCGGCCAGCGCCATGCCGTCGCTGAACGGCGAGGCGCGGCGCGAGACATAGGCCTCGATCGCATGGGTCAGGGCGTCGATGCCGGTGTCGGCGGTCAGCCGGCGCGGCTTGCCCAGGGTCAGCTCGTAATCGACGATGGCGATGCTGGGCAGATAGGCCAGGCCGGCGCAGAGCATCTTCTCCTCCGTCGCCTCGTCGGTGACGATGGTGAAGCGCGTCGCCTCCGACCCGGTGCCGGCCGTCGTCGGGATGGCGACGATCGGCAGGCCCGGCGCATCCTCCTGGTGCGGCGCCTTCAGCGCCCGCATGGTGCCGCCGCGGATGCTCAGGACCGCGGCCGCCTTGGCGGTGTCGATCGGGCTGCCGCCGCCGAAGCCGATGACGCAGTCGTGGTCGCCCTCGCGGATGAAGGACATGGCCGCGTCGACCACGGCGGAGGTCGGGTCGGGAATGGTGTCGGTGAAGGCCCGCACCGGGATGCCGGCTGCGGCCAGCACGGCGCGGAGGCGGTCGAGCGCGCCGTTGCCGGCCAGGAACCGGTCGGTGACGATCGCCGGACGCTTCAGCCCGAGTTGGGCCAGGGCTGCCGGCAGCTCGTCGAGGGCACCGGCGCCGATCCGCATCAGGCGTGGCAAGGCGATCGCGGACATGGGGTCTCCTGGTCAGGGAATTACAGGGGCCTCGGGCTTAGAGCGGAGTGAATTGAGGTCAGGACATGGTCCGCGCATTCGGGGCTGATTAGGATGTCGAGCGTCTTCGCGCGTTGCCTCTCCCGCCTGGCGGGAGAGGTCGGGCTCGCGTAGCGAGACCGGGTGAGGGCTGGTCCCGGCCTCGACAAAATCCCCTCACCCGGAGCCGCTTCGCATCTCCGACCTCTCCCGCAAGCGGGAGAGGCAATAACTCACCGGCTTGGCGCGATCGGGATAACCCGATCTCGCCTAAACTTATCCCGCTCTAAGCTTGGCCGATGTCCCGCAGCGCCGCCCAATGCGGCGCGAGGCTTTTGCCGACCGCCTGCCACAGGGCGAAGCGGCGCTGGTAGAAGCCGGCCAGGCAGGGGTCGGGCACGATCTCGCGCGACGGCGCCACCATCGCGGCCGCGGCATCGTCCAGCCCGGCGAAGCGGCCGCTGCCGACCGCGGCGGCCATGGCGGCGCCCAACGCCCCGGTCTCCGCCTGCGCCGCGACCCTGACCGGCATCCGCAGCACATCGGCGATCATCTGCGGCCAGACCGGGCTGCGGGCGCCGCCGCCGGAGATGGTGATGCCGCGCAGCCGGGCGCCGGCGGCCAGCAGCTTCTCGACATGGGCGAGATGGGCGAAGGCGACGCCTTCGAACACCGCCCGCACCATGTCGCCGCCATCGTGCCAGCCGGCCAGGCCGAAGAAGCCGGCCCGCGCCGACGGATCGCCCGCCGCGCCGTAGAGATAGGGGTGGTACATCGGCCCGTCGGCCTTGGCCGGCGCCGCGGCGGCCAGGGCGTCGGCCAAAGCGAAGGCGCTGCCGCCGGCGCGCCGGGAATCCTGCGCCAGCAGGTGATGGGCGAGCCATTCGAGATTGGCCGCCGAGGTGGCGGAGTTCTCCATCGACAGGAAGCGGCCGGGGGCGATGCCGGCCGACATGAACACCCCGTCGAGCGGCGCGTCGACCACGACCTGGTTGATGCTCCAGGTGCCGAGGATGATCGAGGCCTGGCCCGGGCGGGTGACGCCGGCGCCGACGGCGCTGGCCACCACGTCGAAGAAGCCGGCCACCACCGGCGTGCCCTCGGCCAGGCCGGTGCGGGACGCGGCCTGCGCCGACACAGTGCCGACCCGGTCGGTCGGCCAATGCAGCGGCGGCAGCTTCGACGCGACGCCGCCGAGCCCGTAAATGTCGAGCAGCCCGTCGTCGTAGCGGTTCTCGGGCAGGCGCAGCAGCCCGGCCCCGCCCATGTCGGTGATGTCGGTCGCCACCCGCCCGGTCAGCGCATGGACCACCAAATCCTTGCACATCAGCACATGGGCGGCGCGCGCCAGCACCTGCGGCCGATGCCGCGCCATCCAGGCCAGCAGGGCCGGCGTCTGCGACGGCCAGGGCCGCTGCAGGCAGATTGCCGCCGCTTCCTCCCCCACCCCGGTGGCCGCCCAGTCCTCGACCAGCCCGGCGGTGCGGCTATCGAGCGACTGGATCGCCGCCAGCGGCCCGCCGTCGGCATCGAGCAGGTAGAGGCCGTTGCCGTGGCCCGAAGTGCCGATGCCGGCGATGTCGCGGCCCTGCAGGCCGCTCTTGTCCAGCAGCTCGCGGACCAGGCCGGCGAGGTCGGCGCGCAGGCGGCCGATGTCGCGCTCGACCATGCCCGGCTCCGGGCTGTGGCCGCCGGTGTCGCGATGGGCGCAGGCCAGCTCGCGCCCCGCATCGTCGAACAGCAGCGCCTTGACCCCGGTGTTGCCGGCGTCGATGCCCAGCCAGGCGCTCATCGGCCGCCCCCGTTGCGGTAGATCGCCCAGGCGGCGTCGCCGTCGGCGCCGTCATGGATCATCGCCATCAGCGCCGCCACCACGGCGCCGGGGTTGTCGTGCTGGTAGATGTTGCGGCCATAGACCATGCCATGCGCGCCCTGCTCCATCAGCGCGGCCGAGGTGTCGAACACCCGCCGGAGGTCGGCCTTGCCGCCGCCGCGCACCAGCACCGGGCAGCGTGCCGCCTGGACCACATGGCGGAAATCGGCCGGGTCGTCGGTCGGGTCGGCCTTGACGATGTCGGCGCCCAGCTCGCGCGCCAGCCGCACCAGGGTGACGATCTTCTCCGCGTCGCCGTCGACCAGGTAGCCGCCGCGGTCGTTCGGCTGCATCACCAGCGGCTCGATCATCAGCGGCATGCCGTATTTCTCGCAGTCATTGCCGAGCCGGCTGATGTTCTGCACGCATTGCCGGAACAGGCCCGGCTCGTCCGGCAGCATGAACAGGTTCACCACGACGCAGGCCGCGTCAAGCCGCAGGGCCGGCAGGATCGGGTCGGCCTCGTTCTGCAGCAGCGCCCACATCTCGCGGTGGCGCTGGCGGTTGTAGGGGTTGCCCATGTCGACCCGCATCACCAGCGCCGGCCGGTCCCGCCCCGGCATCGCCTGCAGCAGGTCGGCCTGGCCGTAATTCATCTGGATCGCATCCGGCCCGGCCGCGGCCAGCATGCGGACCACGCCGGCCATGTCCTCCAGCCCGGCCATGAAGGACGGTTCGTTGCAGACGCCGTGGTCGATCGCGACGTCGAGGCAGCGGCCATTGCGCATCAGCCGGTTCAGGCGGACCTTCTTGGTCACATACATCGCAATTCCCTCATTGTTGCGCGGCCTGCACGCGATGGCGGCGGGCCATGATGTCGTCGAAGCGGGCGGCGGCGGCCGTGGTCTCGGCCCCGCTCCAGCCCAGGGCGGCGGCGACCAGATCGCCGGCCTCCGCCACCAGGGCCGGCGTGATCCGCCCTTCCATCCCCAGTAGGGTGCGGCGCAGCAGCAGGTCGCCGATGTCGCGCACCCGTTCGGTCTCGATCAGGTATTGCAGCTCGCGCCGCGAATAATCGGGGGCGGCGGCGACCGGCGCGTCCGGCCCCTGGCCCAGGAAGCGGGCGACGGCGACGGCGCGGCTGCCATAGCGCTCGCTCAGCGCCTGGAACCGCGCCAGCGGCAGGCCGGCGGCGGACGCCTGGTCCCGCTGCCAGCGAGATCGCGCCTCGGCGTCGCGGGGAAAGCCCCGGCCACCGCCGATCGCCAGGTCGTGAGTGTCGACCCGGCGCGGCCGGCCGAGCTGGGCCAGGGCCAGGTCCGCGACCTCCTCGCCGAAGGCGCGGAAGGTGGTCCATTTGCCGCCGATCAGGGTCAGCACGGCGAAGGGCTGCGCGCCCGCGGGATCGACCTCGACGGCATGGTCGCGGCTGATCCGCCCGGTGGCCTCGTCCTCGCTGACCGGCAGCGGCCGGACGCCGGTGAAGACATGGACGATCTCGTCCTCGCGCACCTCCAGCTCCGGGAAGATGCCGCCCAGCGCCTCGAGCATGTAGCGCTTCTCGTCGTCCAGGCAGACCGCGTCGTCGGGGTCGTCGACCCGGATGTCGGTGGACCCGACCATGGCGGCGCCGGCATGGTTGAAGGCGATGCAGATGCGGCCGTCGGCATTCTCGAAATAGATCATCCGGTCGCCCAGCGCCTCCTGCAGCCGCGGGTTGCGGATCATCAGATGCGACCCCTTGGTGCCCTGGACGCGGCGGCGGTTGGTTGCCGGGCCGATGGCGCCGCCAACCACGTCGACCCAGGCGCCGGTGGCGTTGACCACCACGCGCGGCGCGATCCGCCCGCTGGCGCCGGTCATCCGGTCGCGCCAGGCCAGGCCGTCGCCATCGCGGCCGGTGATCTCGGTGTAGGAAAAGGCGCGGGCGCCGGTCTCGGCCTCGGCGTCGAGCAAGAGCTCGATGCCCAGCCGCTCCGGATGGGTGACGCGGGCGTCGTAATACAGCACCCCCGCCACCGCCCGCCGGGTGATGCCCTTGGCCAGGCGCTGCAGTCTCGCCCGGCCGATGCCGCGATGCCGGGGCATGGTGCGGCTGCGCCAGGACAGCAGGTCGTAGAGCGCGAGGCCGGTGCGGATCATCAGGCCGGGCCGCGCCTGTGGCCGCTCGGCGATGCCGAGGAAGGCGCCGATCGTGGCCAGAGTGCCGCGCAGCCGGGCCGTCACCGGCACCAGGGTCGGCAGCGGCGAGACATAATGCGGCGCGTTGCGCAGCAGCCGGTCGCGCTCCTGCAGCGACTGGCGGACCAGACGGAACTCCCCGTTCTCGAGATAGCGCAGGCCGCCATGCACCATGCGGGACAAAGCGGCGCTGGCGCCGGAGCAGAAATCGTCGCGCTCGACCAGCACCACGTCGATGCCCTGCAGCGCCAGCTCGCGGAAGGTGCTGATGCCGTTGATGCCGCCTCCGATCACCAGCACCTCGGCCCGCTCGGGGATGGACGAGCCATTGCCGGTCATTGTGTCGTGTCCTGACTGGCGATGGGCTGATACGGAAATCGGGCGACCCATCCCGATTGCCTCTCCCGCCTGGCGGGAGAGGTCGGGCGCCCGCAGGGCGACCGGGTGAGGGGTGGTCCCGGCCTCGACGAAATCCCCTCACCCGGAGCCGCTGCGCGTCTCCGACCTCTCCCGCAAGCGGGAGAGGCAATCCGAGTACGCCCGAGGATATGCGAGTCAGACATTTCGTGGGACCGGTACTACGCAGCCGCCGCGACCGGGCCGAGATGGGTGGCGATGGCGCGGTCGATCGCCGCCAGCTCGTCCGCCGCCAGGCGCAGTTCGCCCGCCCGCGCATTCGCCCGGGCCTGGTCGGCGTTGCGGGCGCCGCACAGAGCGAAGGTGATGCCGGGCTGCGCCAGGGTCCAGGCGATCACCACATCGGCGACCTCCACGCCATGGTCGCGGGCGATGCCGCCGAGGTCGGCGGCGAAGGCGGCGACCAGGCGCCGGTTCTCGACCGAGAAGCGCGGATTGGTGCGGCGCAGATCGTCGCCGTCGAAGCTGCGCTCCGGCCCGATCCGGCCGGTCAAGAGGCCCAGCGCCAGGCTGGAATAGCTGATCACGGCGATGCCGGCCTGGCGGCAGGGCGGGATCAGCGTCTGCTCCAACCCGCGGTCGAGCATGTTGTAGGCCTCCTGCACGCAGTCGACCTGTCCCGCGGCGCGGTAGGCGGCAAGATCCTCGACGCTGGCGTTGCTGATGCCGATCGCCCGCGCCTTGCCCTCGGCCTTCAGCGCCAGCAGCGCCTCCATGGTCTCGGCGATCGGCGTCGTCGGGTCCTGCCAATGGGTGATCAGCACGTCGACATGGTCGGTGCGCAGCCGGCGCAGGCTGGCCTCCAGCTCCTGCCGCACTGACTCCGCGCCGAGATAGCGGTGGATGGCCTTGTCGTCCTGGCCGACGAAGGGGCGGCCCTTGTCGGTGTCCCAGACCAGGCCGCATTTGGTAACCAGCACGACCTCGTCGCGGCGCCCTTCGACCGCCCGGCCGACCAGCGATTCCGCCCGGCCAAGGCCATAGGCCGGCGCGGTGTCGACCAGGGTGACGCCGGCATCCAGCGCAGCGCGGATCGCCGCGACCGAGGCGTCGTCGTCACCCCCGCCCCACAGCCAGCCGCCCATGGCCCAGGTGCCGAGCCCCACCGCGCTGGCGGGGATCCCGCTGGCCCCGATCTCACGCTGCATCTGCATCCTTGCCCTCCAGCTTTTCGACGACGGCGCGGGCCGTCCGGTCATCCGTGATCAAATGGCCCAGCGCGCCGCCGCGTAGCACCGCCGCGATCGCCTCGGCCTTGCGGGCGCCCGAGGCGACGGCGATGCGCCGCGGGATCCCCGCCAGCTCGTCCAGTGTCAGCGCCACCAGCCGGCGGTTCGACGGGTGGTCGCAGGGCCGGCCCTCGCGGTCGAGCAGATGGGCCAGCAGCTCCGCCTCCGCCCCCACCCGCTCGATCGCGCCGCGGTCAGCGGTGTCCGACAGGGTCAGGTAGGTGGCGTGCTCGTCGCGCACCGAGCCGATGCCGAACAGGGCGACATCGGCCGAGCGCGCCATGTCGAGCACGCTGCGGATGGTCGACACCGACAGCAGGGCCGCCCGCTCCGCTTCGTTCGCGGCGAAGATCGGGGCGTGCAGCTGATAGGCCTTGCCGCCCAGCTTCTCCGCCAGGGCGACGGCGACGTGGTTGACGTCGGTGCGGAACTTGCCCTGGACGCCGCCGGTCGCCGGCACCACGCGGACGTCATAGGCCCGCGGCGGCGCCAGCGCCTCGATCGTGGCGCAGAGGGCGACGCCGCCGGAGACGGCGATGGTCATGCCGTCGGCCAGGCCTTCCAGCAGCGTGGTCGCCGCCGCCTCGGCCGCCGCCTTCAGCACGATCGCCGGATCGGTCGAGACCGCGGGCACCGCCACCGCCGAGTCGAGGCCGCCGAGGCGCCGCAGCGCGGCCGACAGCCCCTCCTCCGCGTCGAAGGGCGAGCGGATGCGGATGTCGACCAGCCCGCGCTCATGCCCCTCGCGGATCATGCGGTTGACGCTGGCCGGCGAAATGCCGATCTCCGCCGCGATATCCGCCTGGGAGCGGTGCTCCTGGTAGAACATGACCAGGACGCGATGGATGTTTCGCAGTCTTTCGGATTCGCTGTAGAGCGGGCGCGGCATCGGTGTCAGCCTCGGGCCTTGTGCGTGTTGAGGAGGTGATCGATCGTCACCGCCACCAGCAGGATGGCGCCGCGGATGATGTCCTGCCAGTACACCGGCACGTTCAGCAGGATCAGCGAGGAGGTGACCAGCGACAGCAGGGCCGCCCCCAGCACCGCGCCGGCGATGGTGCCGGACCCGCCGTTCAGGCTGGCCCCGCCGATCACCGCCGCGGCGATGACGCTGAGCTCCATGCCGACGCCGAATTGCGGGGTGGCAGCGCCGAACCGGGCCATGTAGATCACCCCGGCGACGCCGGCCAGCGTGCTGCACAGCGTGGCGCAGATGATCTTGGTGCGTTTCGTGTCGATGCCGGAGAAGCGGGCTGCCTTCTCGTTGCTGCCGGTGTAGTAGACCCGCCGGAACAGCACCGATTTGCGCAGCAGCACGTCGAACACGGCGATCAGCACCAGGAAGATCAGGATCACGAAGGGCAGGCCCCCGACGCTGCCCTGGCCGACGAACTTGAACTCCTTCGGCAGCGAGAACAGCGACTGCGGCGTGCCCTGGGTCAACAGCAGGCTGAGGCCGCGGGTGATCACCATGAAGGCCAGCGACACGATGAAGAAGTGCAGCCCGATGCGGGTGACGCACAGCCCCATCAGGAAGCCGATGGCGCCGCAGGCTGCGACCGCGATCAGGCTGGCCGACCAGGGGTCCAGCCCGGCCAGGAACAGCGTGCCGCCGATCACCATCGACAGGCAGACCACCGATCCGACCGACAGGTCGATGCCGCCGACGATCAGGAGGATGGTCATGCCGATGACCACGATCCCCTCGATCGAGAAGGACAGCAGGATCGCCCGCATGTTCGACAAGGTCAGGAAATAGGGCGACGCGAAGCTCATCGCCACGAACAAGAGGGCGATGATGGCCAGGAGGCCGAATTCGCGGACCCGGACGACGCGCATCATCGGCGCCACGGCGGCCATGCTCATCTGATGTCTCCCATGGCGGCACGGCGCCGCGCGCCCTGTTGGTGGTCGTGGGTTCCGAGGCCCGAGGCCAGGTGCATGATCGCCTCCTCGGTCATCTCGCCCGGCCCGAGTTCGCCGGCCAGGCGGCCCTCATGCAGGACCAGGATGCGGTCGCTGATGCCGATCAGCTCCGGCAGCTCGGACGAGATGGCGACGATGCCGGCGCCCTGGTCGGCGAGCTCGCGCAGGATGGCGTAGATCTGGGCCTTGGCGCCGATATCGACGCCGCGCGTCGGCTCGTCGACGAACAGGATGCGGGGGTTGACCGCCAGCAGCCGGGCCAGCGCCACCTTCTGCTGGTTGCCGCCGCTGAGCGTCGCCACCGGCTGCTGCACGCCGGCGCAGCGGATGCCCAGGCGCTGCCGCATCGCCTCGGCCAGCGCCGCCTCGCGCCGGCGGCTGACCATGACCGGGCCCGACACCAGCCGCAGGTCCAGCGACGAGACATTCTGGGCGATCGGCAGGTCGAGGAAGACGCCGTTGCCCTTGCGATCCTCGCTGAGATAGGCCAGCCCGTGCCGCACCGCGGCGGGATAGTCGTCCGGCGGCACCTCGGCACCGTCGCACATGACCTTTCCGGCGGCGCGTCGCGCCAGGCCGCAGATCGCCTGCACCGTCTCGGTGCGGCCGGAGCCGATCAGCCCGCCGAGGCCGACGATCTCGCCGGGCCGGACCTCGAAACCGACATCGCGGACGATGCCGCCGTCGGACAGGCCCTCGACCCTGAGCAGCGGCGCACCGGTCGCCGGGCCGCGGCGCGGCGGGTAGAGGTCCAGCAGCGGCCGGCCGACCATTTTCGCCGCCACCTGCTCCGGCGTCGTCGCCGCGGTCGGCAGCGTCTCGACATAGGCGCCGTCGCGGAACACGGTGATGCGGTCGGCGATGGCGAAGATCTCGGCCATGCGGTGGCTGATATAGATGATGCCGATGCCGCGCGCCTGCAGGCCGCGGATGATGGCGAACAGCGCCTCGGCCTCCGCCTCGGTCAGCGCCGCCGTCGGCTCGTCGAGGATCAGCACCCGGCAGTTCAGGGTCAGGGCCTTGGCGATCTCGACGATCTGCTGGCTGGCGATCGGCAGTTCGCCGGCGCGGACGTCGACCGGGACCGGATGCAGGCTGGCCAGCACCGCCTCGGCCCGCCGCTTCAGGTCGCGGGTGTCCAGCCACAGGCCGCGCCCGAGGCCGCGGCGGCGGTTGGTCTCGGCCATGAAGATGTTCTCGGCCACCGTGGCGTCGGGGCAGAGCGCGATCTCCTGGTGCACCAGCCCGATGCCCAGCGCCTGGGCCGCCGCCGGGCTGGGGATCCGCACCGGCCTGCCGTCCAGGCTGACCGTGCCGCGGTCGGGCTGGTGCACGCCGCCCAGCACGTTCATCAGCGTCGACTTGCCGGCGCCGTTCTCGCCCATCAAAGCGTGCACCTCGCCGGCGTTCAGCTCGAACCGCACGCCGGCCAGCGCGCGGACCGGGCCGAAGCTCTTGGCGATGTCGTGGACGGAGAGCAGGGACACGTCGAAGGCTTTCCTGGTCGCGGAGGCCGGCCGGGACAGTCCCGGCCGGCGGGCGGTTCGGCGATTACTCGTCGATACCCTTGGTGCCGCGGCGCTTCAGATACTTGTCCCAGTAGAAATCATCGGCATTGGCCGCCGTCACCACGGCATAGCCATTGTCGATGAACGGGATCGCCATCGGGTTCCGGCCGGCGCCCTTGGCGTCGTTCATCGGGTCGATCAGGTCGGGATGGGCGGCGAGATACAGCGCCATGAAGCCCATATAGCCCTGCATGCCCTGGTTCGGGTTGACCGAGCCGAAGACCTGGCCGGCCTTGATCATGTCGAGGATCTTGGCGTTCACATCGGCGGTCATGACCTTGATCTTGCCGCCGAGCTCGACGCTGGCCTGGGCGGCGCCGAGGGCCGAGTTCGCCTCCGGCATGAACAGCGCGCCGAGATTGGGGTTGGCCTGGGCCATCGACAGCACGGCCTGGTAGGCCTTGTTCGGATCCTGGTTCGAGGCGGCGCGGGCGACCAGCTTCATGTCCGGCCACTTCTCCTCCATCCGCTTGATGAAGGCGGCGACGCGGCGGTCATGGTTGTCCTGGCCGGGATTCTCCAGCACGCCGTATTCGCCCTTGCCGCCCATCGCCTCGGCCACGGCATCCGCCGCGCCCTTGCCCTCGAGGTCGTTGTTCGAGGTGATGAAGGCGGTGCGGTTCGAGTTCGGCGAATCCGCGGCGAAGGTGACGATCGCGGTGCCCTGCTCCATCGCCCGGTTGATCGGTTCGATGAACGGGTCCGAGTTCATCGGATGCACCAGGATGCCCTTGGGCTGGCGCGCCAGGATCTGGTCGAAGCTGGCGATCTGCTTGGTCACGTCATAGTCGGGCGTGCCGGTATAGATGGTCTCGCAGCCCATCTGCTTGCCGGCCTGCTTGAACATCTCATAGACCGGGAACCAGTACTCGACGCCCGAGACCATCACATTCATGGCGTAGAGCTCGCCCGGCGCGCAGCGGAACGGCTCCGCGGCTCCGGCCGGGGCGGCGGACAGCACCGCGCCGAGGGCGGCGCCGGCCAGGATCCGGGTACGCAAGGTCTTCATCTCTCGTCCTCCCTAGCTCCGGCAGCGTCATACGCAGCCGGTTGTTGATGTATATTTCAATGAATGAAATTTCTTCCGTCCAAGAAAGCGGGGTTTGCCGGCGGCGTCAAGCGGTTTATCGGCAGGCAAGGAAAAAGGGGCGCACCGGCGGAACCGGAGCGCCCCTTGGGGTCGGTGCAAATGCCCGCGGTCGTTGTCGCCTCCCCGGCCCTTCTTTCGTCATGGCGAGGCGCGCAGCGCCGTGGCCATCCAGGCCGGTGCGAGCCGCCCTGGATGGCCACGCCCCTTCGGGGCTCGCCATGACGGGTCAAATATCTCGCTGTTGGGGGATAGCCCCCTGGCGATCAGGCGGGCTGAGGAACACGCGCGATGACCTTGATCTCGAAATCGAAGCCCGCCAGCCAGGTCACGCCCACCGCGGTCCAGTTCGGATAAGGCGGCTCGCCGATCGCCTTCAGCCGGATCGGATTGATCGTCTCCCACTGCGCCGCCGGGTCGGTGTGGAAGCTGGTGACGTCGATGACGTCGTCGAAGGTGCAGCCGGCGGCCTTCAGCACGGCCGCGAGATTGTCGAAGGCGAGCTGGACCTGCTTGGCGAAATCCGGCTCGGGCGACCCGTCCTCGCGGTTGCCGACCTGGCCCGAGACGAACAGGAGATCGCCCGAGCGGATTGCCGCCGAATAGCGGTTGATCTCGTAGAGCGCCTGCCGGCCGGCAGGGAAGACCGCATCGCGTCTGGCCATCGTTTCACTCCTGTGCACCGCCCTGCCGTTGCGACGATCGCCCGGCTTCAGCGTCCGTGGACCGGGACGAGCGCTCACATACGCCCCGTATGTCGCCATATCGGAACATACGCCGCGTATGTCAATGAACGTACATGACGAGGTGCTGGGGGCGGGGCAGGTTCTGAGGCCCATGAAGGTGAGGGCGAGCCCTCCCGCAATGCGCAGCGGCACCTCCACCGTGCGCCGTCTGCGCCAACGCGGCTGCGCTGGCCGCGGCCAGGAAACTGAACAGTGCGTGTGCGACCGCAGCACCCATGCCGCTGGCGATCCCGAACCAGATGCCCAACGCCAGCGTCCGCTGCACGCACACCAGGCGTATCGGGCCGAACGGGATGGCGATGACAAGGCCGAGCATCGCTGCTGCCGGTATGTCGGCCAGAAGCTGTGTCACTTCCAGAACGGCATGGCCGCTTCGGTCTTCGCCTGTTGCCGCGTCACGCCGATGTCTTCGAGGAAGTGGTCATCGAGATCTGATAGGGCTTCTCGCTGCCGAGACCGCGCTGCACACCGGGCGCATCAAAGCCAGAACCGCGTGCCCCAGATTAGTCGCTGGGGTCCGGGCTCTGTCGGTGCGGATGCCCACCCGGTCGAGCGCCAACAGGAGGCTGACTGCGGCCAGTTCCTTGACGAAACGCGGCAGCATGTCGATGCCGACGCCGACTTCACCAACCTCCGGCGCCTGTTCGAACACCTCGGCTTCGATGCCGACGGCGTGCAGGGAAAGCGTGGTCGTCAGTCCGCCAATCCCGTCACCCGCAATCAGGACGTTCATGACTCCACTCCGCCTTTGAAAATGCCATTTCTGACGTTGTCGCCTGAGTTGCTTCGCCGTCTGTTGGGCGTTTCCGAGCCATCCCGGGTCGAGATGCTCGGACGAACTCGAGTGTCATGGCGAGCGCGGACGACTGCTTCAGTCGATGGCCGCGAGGGCATCGTAGGAAAACGGGAGGACTGGCAGAAGTGCCAATTTTCTCATATCTCACTAGTCCAATATCTTCTTAGGTGCAGACTATGGCGGCCTTTCACGTCAGCCTGGTCGGGCGCAAGGACCTCAGCGGGGAGATCTATCGCCAGGTTCGGCGTGCGATTCTGGATCGGCGACTGCGACCCGGAGACCGCCTGCCGCCCACCCGCGACTTGGCACGAACGCTGCTCGTGGCGCGCGCCACCGTGACGGTGGCCTATGAACGGCTTGCCGCAGAGGGGTTCGTGACGTTCCGGCAGGGCGCCGGGACATTCGTCGGCGAATTGGAGGTGCGGGCCGGGCACGATAAGGCAACGCATCGATCCAGCGGCGCCCTCCAGCCGCGCCAGATCTGGCAATCGGTCGCGCTCCCGACCGTGTTCGAGAAGCCGGCGCGGTTCGACTTTCGCACCGGGCTTTGCGACGCTTCGCTGCTTTCCGACAGGGAATGGCGACGGGCAGTGACGCGGGCGCTGCGTTCGAGCGCGACGACCGGCGGCGTATACGAGCAACCCGCTGGGCACGGCGATCTCCGGGCGGCGATCGTCCGGCACATCGGCATCTCTCGAGGCGTCGTGGCTTCGGCAGACGACATCATCGTCACGAACGGTACGCAGCAGGCGCTCGATCTCCTGGCGCGCGTCCTGCTGGCACCGGGCGACGGGATCGCCGTCGAAGATCCGGGGTACAAACCCCCGAGACAGTTGTTCAAGGCGTTGGGAATTCGAGTGCTCGGTGTCCCGGTGGATCGCGAGGGGCTGATCGTTGACCGGCTGCCGTCGGGCGTCCGGGCCGTCTACGTCACGCCTTCCCACCAATATCCGCTCTCCGTAACGTTGACGCTGCCCCGCCGGCAGGCGCTGCTGTCGTGGGCCGAGCGGAACAATGCGGCCATCATCGAAGACGATTACGACAGCGAGTTCCGTTTCGGAGGCCGTCCCCTCGAGCCGTTGCAGACGCTCGACGCAAACGGCCGGGTTGTCTATGTGGGCTCGTTCTCAAAGACGATGCTGCCGACGCTCCGGTTGGGTTTCCTGGTGACGCCGCCATCGCTGCGAGCGGCCCTGCACAAGGCAAAGTTCGTCAGCGATTGGCATTCATCGATTCTCGCGCAAGCGGCACTCGCGCATTTCATCGATGACGGTGCCTTCGCGCGTCATGTCCGTCGCGCCACCGCAATCTACCGAGAACGGCACGAGATGATTATGGATGCTGTCTCTCGTGATTTCGCCGACCATCTCGAACTCATTCCGTCAGCGACTGGGCTCCACGTTACCGCGCTGGCCCGGAGAATGTCGGCGGACCGGATCGCCGCAGTCACCCGCCGTGCTGCCGAGCGCGGCGTCGCAGTCCAGATCCTGTCATCACTTGCTGTAAGTGCGAGCCCACGAGCCGGGATCACGCTGGGCTATGGCGCCATTCCCACGGCACACATCGAGGAAGGACTGGGGATGCTGAGGGCCTGTTTCGACGAATGAATCAGGGTATCGAAACCAAAGGCAGCCAGCGAAGCTGTGACGCCGATAAGTCTGCGCCCAGTGTGTGCTCTCGGGACCCGAGCGTAGTGTTGCGTCCGACCTGGCTGGCGTGAAAGGTCATCGCCTTCAGCAGCCGCAGAATTGGCCCAGTGGAAAATACCCGAATTGGCCCTTCTGCCAGTTTTCCCGCATTCCTATGATGCCTTCACGCGATCCGCGGGAGCCGGCCCCGCCTTACGCCGACCGTGGCCATAGGGACCTTGATCTTGCCGCCAGACGGCATGGGTTCCGCTGGGCTGATTCATCATCGTCTGGAGCGAGGCTGTTGAGGCGCGACATGCCCCTGCGCCGGCCCCGACGATGCGAAGGGTGGAGCAAGGCCTGATGATGAGACAGGAGCTTGCCTCACGCCGCAGCGGCTACGCCTTCCAATGCTGTTCGGGTGCCGTCGAATCAAATTTGCGGGAGATGATCATGGAAACGACAATCCATGCAAGGCGCACAGCGATCGCGGCGGAGCTTCCTTCCGCCGTCCCGCTGATGGCGCTTTCGACCGGTTTCTGGGCCTTCAAGACTCTGGCTGCTGCGCACGAGTTGGACCTCTTCAGCCGCCTTGCGGGCGGCGCTGGCACGACTGCTGGCGAACTCGCGCAAGCGCTCGGTCTGCATCCACGCCCGGCCGAGATGCTGTTGACCGGCTGCGCTGCACTCGGGCTTCTGGAGAAAACGGACGGCCGTTTTCGCAATACGCCGTTAAGCGAAGCCTATCTCGTGCGCGGGAAGCCGTATTACTTCGGTGGCTTCGTGCAGATGGCCGACAAGCGGCTCTACGCGGGCTGGGGACGGCTTGCGGAGGCGTTGCGCACGAACCGGCCAACCACGTGGGACCCGGCAGTGCAATCCTCGATGTTCGACGGCGAGGATCCGACGATGCTGGCACTCTTCTGGGAGGCGATGCATTCGCTTTCTACGATGACGGCGCGCAAGCTCGGCGAAACCGTGGATCTCAGTCACTTCCGCCGCCTTCTGGACATCGGCGGCGGATCGGGCGCGTACGACATCGAACTCTGTAAACAGTATGGGGAACTGCGCGCGACCGTGCTTGATCTGCCGCATGTGGCCGCGATTGCTGCGGGAAAAATTGCCGTGGCCGGCTTGACCAACCGCATCGAGACCGCCGACGGCAACTTCTTCGAACAGCTTCCCGGAGATCACGACGTGCATCTCCTGTCGATGATCCTGCACGATTGGGACGAGGCGAAGAACCGCGCCCTGCTGCGCCGGTCCTTCCAGGCTTTGCCGAGCGGCGGCGCAGTCGTCATCAGCGAGTTGCTCGTCAATGACGAAAAGTCCGGGCCGGCGCCGGCTGCGCTGATGAGCCTCAACATGCTGATCGAGACGGAAGGGCGAAACTACACGCCAGCCGAATACTCGGCTTGGCTCGAGGAAGCCGGATTCCGGCACATTGAGACGGTTTGGTTCGACGCACCCGCCGCGAACGGCGCCGTGATCGGTCGTAAACCATGACGTGTAAAGCTGATTGAGAAAAGGCACACCACAATTTCGAATTCTGAGAATAACCAACCCCAAGAAGCGTCGGACCAACTTTTTTATTGAAGCACAGGGTTAGCCACTCAATCCTTCCGGGTCATGGGATTAGCGCGGAAGGCCTCTTTATCATATGATATATCTTCCACGAATTTTTTTGACATAAGGTGGAGAGCAAACAAGGCCGGGGAGGAAAAACCATGTTGCGGATTCGTCTTGCATTACTGATCGCGTCGGTCGTCGCGCTTCCGGTGTTCACGGCCCTCGCCGATGACCCCCAGATCGCGCGCGGCAAATATCTCGTCACGATCAGTGGCTGCAACGACTGCCACACGCCGGGATACTTCTTCGGGACGCCCGACATGTCGCGCTTTCTCGGCGGCTCGGATGTGGGCTTCGAGATTCCGGGCCAAGGTGTTTTTGTCGGCCCCAACATCACACCCGACAAAGAGACCGGCATCGGCAGTTGGACCCGGGAGCAGATCGTGACGGCGATACAGGGCGGCCAACGGCCGGACGGCCGCATGCTGGCGCCGGTCATGCCGTGGCACGCCTTTGCGCAACTCACAGCGGATGACGCCACGACGATCGCGGCTTTCCTCCAAAATCTGGACCCTATCCGCAACCAGGTCCCCGGTCCGTTCAAACCCGGGGAAAGCGTCTCGACCTTCATGTTCCGGATTGTGCCACCGGGCGAAACCGCAGCCGCTGCAGCCAAGTAGGCCGGGTCCGATCAAGACGGAGTTCGGTGCCGTGACACTGTGGCGGGAGGAGCGGGTGACACAACGCCAGCATGAATACCTGCTGGAGATTGGCCGAATCTAAGTGACGGCAGCGGATCGACTCCGGCCGTAGGCCCTGGACCCCGGACACCGGGTGACCGCGTTGGGTTCGGCTTGGGCTAATCCGGCATCCGGCCGCCGTCGCGGCCCCAATCCTGTTGGGTTCGCTGCCGCGAACCCAACCTATGAGACCAGTGAACGCAACCTCCACACTCCCCCTCTCCTTGCGAGAGGGAAGTGTGGCGGCGGCGCGCGTCCGCGCGCGTGATGCAACCGCCCTCGGAGTCGGGCAGGTTTCAGGCGGTCGTCCCCGGCTCTCGCCCCCCTCCCGTCCGGAGAGCGGGAGACTCAAGGGCAGCAAACTCGAAAGGTGCCCGCTGGCCGGATCGCTCACACGGCCCGCGCCGGTGCGGGCGCACCCCTACTTCATCGTCGGCATGACGAATTCGGCGCCCGCGCGGATGCCGGTCGGCCAGCGGGTGGTGATGGTCTTCAGCTTCGTATAGAAGCGCACGCCCTCCGGCCCGTGCATGTGGTGGTCGCCGAACAGCGACGACTTCCAACCGCCGAAGGAGTGGAAGGCCATCGGTACCGGGATCGGCACGTTGATGCCGATCATGCCGACCTGGATCTGGTGCGCGAATTCGCGCGCGGCGTCGCCGTCGCGGGTGAAGATCGCCGTGCCGTTGGCGAATTCATGGCGGTTGATCCAGCCGGCCGCGGTCTCGTAGTCCGGCGCGCGGACGACCGACAGCACCGGCCCGAAGATCTCCTCGCGGTAGATCTTCATGTCGGTGGTGACATGGTCGAACAGCGAGCCGCCGATGAAATAGCCGTCCTCATAGCCCTGGCGGCGGAAGTCGCGCCCGTCGACCACCAGCTTGGCGCCCTCGGCCACGCCGGAGTCGATATAGCCGCGCACCTTGTCGAGATGCTGGCGGGTGACCAGCGGCCCCATCTCGGCCTCCGGGTCGGTGCCCGGGCCGATCGCCAGGGCACGGACCCGCGGCTCCAGCCGCGCCATCAGCGCCTCGGCGGTCTTCTCGCCGACCGGGACGGCGACCGAGATCGCCATGCAGCGCTCGCCGGCCGAGCCGTAGGCGGCACCCATCAGCGCGTCGACCGCCTGGTCGAGATCGGCGTCCGGCATCACGATCATGTGGTTCTTGGCGCCGCCCAGCGCCTGGCAGCGCTTGCCGGTGCGCGCCGCGGTCTCGTAGATGTAGCGGGCGATCGGGGTGGAGCCGACGAAGCTGATCGCCGAGATGTCGGGGTCGAACAGCAGCGCGTCGACCGCCTGCTTGTCGCCATGCACGACGTTGAACACGCCGTCGGGCAGGCCGGCTTCCTTCAGCCATTCGGCCAGCAGCAGCGAGGCCGAGGGGTCGCGCTCCGACGGCTTCAGGATGAAGCAGTTGCCGCAGGCCAGCGCCACCGGGAACATCCACATCGGCACCATGGCGGGGAAATTGAACGGGGTAATGCCGGCGACGATGCCAAGCGGCTGGCGCAGCGAGTGGCTGTCGACCCGGGTGCCGACATTCTCCGTCACCTCGCCCTTCAAGAGCTGCGGCGCGGCGGTCGCGAACTCGACCACCTCGATGCCGCGCTGGACCTCGCCGCGGGCGTCGCTCAGCACCTTGCCGTGCTCGGTGGTGATGGCGGCGGCCAGCTCGTCGGTGCGCTCCTCGAGGATGCGCAGGAAGCGGTTGAGGATGCGGGCGCGGCGCAGCGGCGTGGTGCCGGCCCAGCCGGGAAACGCCTGCTTCGCCGAAGCAACGGCGGCGCGGACATCGTCGACCGAGGCCAGGGCGACGCTGCCGCTCTGCTGGCCGGTGGCCGGGTTGAAGACCGGGGCGCTGCGCCCGCTGGCGCCCGGAACCCGGCGGCCGCCGATGAAATGATGAATCTCGATGGGCATTGTCGTCTCCTCCTCTGCTGCCGGCACCTTCCCGCTTTACCCGGCGCGCATCAACGCACAGGATCGAGCAACCGTTGTGCGGGATTTGTAGCCATGGACTGGGACCATCTGCGCGTCTTCCTGGCGGTCGCCCGGCACGGCCAGCTGCTGGCCGCGTCGCGCAAGCTGGGGCTGAACCACGCCACGGTGGCGCGCCGGCTGGATGCGCTGGAGGCCGATCTGGGCACGGTGCTGTTCGACCGGCGGCCGGCCGGGTCGGTGCTGACCCAGGCCGGCGAGCGGCTGCTGCCGGTGGCCGAGGGCATCGAGACGGCGCTGCTGGGCGCGGCGGAAGGGCTGCGGGACGACGAGGCGGAGGTGGCGGGCACGGTGCGCATCGGCGCGCCGGACGGCCTGGGCAACCATTTCCTGGCGCGGGAGCTGGGGCGCTTCGCCCGGCAGTATCCGAGCCTGACGATCGAGCTGGTGCCCCTGCCCCGCAGCTTCTCGCTGTCGCGGCGCGAGGCGGACCTGGCAATCGGGCTGGACCGGCCGGTGGAGGGGCGGCTGATCGTGTCGCGGCTGACCGATTACAGCCTCGGCGTCTACGCCTCAGCCGACTATCTCGCCGTGGCGGGGACGCCTGCGGATGTCGACGGGCTGGCCGAGCATGTCGTGGTGACGGGGGTCGAGGACTATGCCTATGCCCCGGCGCTGGACTATGCCTGGGCGCTGGAGGACCGGTCGGCCCGGCGCTTCCGCTGCGCCAGCGTCACCGGCCAGATGGAAGCGGTGCGGGCCGGAATCGGCATCGGCGTGCTGCACGACTTCGCCGCCGCCGATCTGCCCGGGCTGGTGCGGATCCTGCCGGAGATGGGGTTCCGCCGCAGCTACTTCATGCTGTCGCATCCGGACAGCGCCGGGCTGCGGCGGGTGGCGCTGTGCCGGCAGTTCATCGCCCGCCGCTTCGAGGAGGAACGCCGGCGCTTCCTGCCGGCGTGACCGGGTCCGGACAGGCTGCCCCACCGCAGCCTGTCCGGAGGCCCGGGCGCAGCCAGCTAGCGGCTGGCCACCCCGGCGCACGCGTTCTGCCCGTCCAGCGAGCGCAGATAGGCGGTCACGGCCGCGATATTGCCGACACCGACCTTGCCGCCATGCACCGCGCTGAGGTTGGGACGGAACACATCCGCCAGCGTCGCCGCCTGGCCGTTGTGGAAGTAGGACGAGGACTGCCAGATGCCGGTGAGCGTCGGGGTGTCGAAGCCGACCCCCGCCAGCGGCTGGCCCGACCCGGTGCCGGAGGACGGCTGCACCGTGCCGATGTCGTGCCGCTGGTTGTCCTGGCTGACAGCGGTGCCGTGGCAGGTGGTGCAGCTGGCCGCCTGGACCACCTTCTGGCCCCGCTGCGCTTCCGCAGTCAGGCAGCCCTGCGCCGTGCGGTAGGGGCTGCGCTGAAAGGTGCTGAGCGAGGTGACATAGGCCGCGAGGTTGTCGAGATCGGCGCTCTTGCCCGCCTTCTTCGGGCCCAGCGGGTTGATGGTGGCGGCGTAGTCGGCGTCTGTCATGAAGCCGGCGCCTTCGAACTCGTCGCGGATGTCCTTCTCGAAATCCTGCAGCTCGTCGAAATTGCCGGTCCAGTGCAGCTTGCCCATGGCCGGCCCGACGCCCTGCCGCCCCTGCAGCGAGATGGTGCGGCGCAGGCCCTCGCCGCGCTGGGTGAAGTCCCAGACCATGCCGTCGCTGTCGCCGTCGACATGGCAGCTGGCGCAGGAGATGTAGCTCTCGCTGCTCATCCGCGGATCGGCGGCGTTGTAGAAGATCCGCTTGCCGGCCAGGACAGTGGTCGGCAGCGGCTCGGTCGCCACCGTGCCGATCACGGTCGGGACCGGGGTGATGAAGTCCTCGCCGGTCAGCACCTTGCCGATGTCGTGCACGGTGACGCCGCGGTCGAGGAAGGCGCTGACGAACAGGCGCTTCCGGGTGGCGTCTAGATAGAGGCCGTGCGGCGTCCGGCCGATGCCGGCGATCGACCCGACCACGGCGCGGCGATACGGGTCGACGATCTCGACGCTGTTCGATTCCATCTCGGCGACAAAGAGGTAGTTGCCGGAGGGGGCGAAGATCGCGGCGCGGGCGGGGGCCCGGTTGTTGAAGTCGATCTGCTCGGCGAACACGTCCCTGCCCTGCGCCAGGTCGAGCTGGGACAGGATCGAGCGCACGGTGGTGTCGGCCTTCAGGTCGATCTGCTTGCGATAGCGGCCCTGGACGATGTTGTCCTTCTTCGACGGAAGGACGGCGCGCCGCCCGTCCGGCGAGATCACGACCTGGTTCATGTAGTTGGCGACGCCGGGGGCCGCGGCCTCGGTGGCCGGGGTCGTGGTGTCGACCGGCAGCGCGATCACGATCGGTGCCGCCGTGGTGACGAGGCTGACCTTGTAGACCTCGCCCTGCGTCATCTTCGAGCGGAAGCGGGTGACATAGGCCGTCTTCGAATCCGCGCTGACGGCGATGCCGCGGACGTCGCCGCCGCCCGGCAGCGTCACCCGGCGGGTGATGGCGCCGGTCGACGGGTTGAACACCGCCAGCACGGACTTGCCGGCCAGGGTCAAGAGGCCCTTGCTGCCGTCCGGTGTGAAAACCACGCCATAGGGCGCGCTGCCATAGTCCAGCGTGAAGGTGCTGACGGCCTTGGTCAGTGGATCGATGCGCAGCAGCTTGTCGTCGCCCTGCACCGCGACCCAGAGCTTGCCGCCGGGCCCGAGGGCCAGGGTCTTCGGCTCCTTGCCGACCGACATCTGCCAGGACTTGGCCAGGGTGGCGGCGTCGATCGCGGCGATGATCCCGGCGTCGGGGTCTAGGGCGTAGACCGCCGTGGCGTTGCCGACGATGTTGCTGGTGTGCGTCGGGGCCGACGCCGTGAGCGGATGGATCACGCTCTGCAGGAAGGAGAACGAGGTCTCGGTGCCGTCCTCGGTCACCACCGTCACCGAGACGGTGTAGTTGCCCGGCGCCGGGTAGGTGTAGCGCGCGATCGGGCTGGCCGCCGTGGTGGTGACCGGCGCGCTGCCGTCGCCGAAGTTCCAGATGTATTTCGCGCCGCTCAGGCCCAGCGCCGCCGGGTCGAGCGCGACCGCCTTGGCGACCTGCTGCTGCGGCAGCACCGCCGGGCGGGGGTTGAAGATGCCGTCGACCTCGGCATCGGTCAGCACCCGCTTGTAGACCCGGACATCTGACAGGATGCCCTTGAAGGCCACCGGGTTGCCCTGGATCTGGCCCAGCATCTGCAGCTTGTCGAACAGGCCCAGCACCCCCGCGATGCCGGTCGAGGCGACCTTGGCGCCGTCGATGAACATCGCCTGGGCGCCGGTCACGGCGTCGCGGGTCAACGCGACCTGGTGCCATTGCCCGTCATTGATCGGCGCCGCGGAGCGGGTGACCGGGTTGGTGGCGCTGCGGTCGCCGACGGACAGGTTCAGGTGACCGGCATTGTCGATCCAGCCCCAGAACACGTCATTGGCGCCGCCGACCTGGTCGCGCCCGAAGATGCCCGGCGCCTGCCACGGGTTGCTGTTGCCGATCTGGCTGGTCTTCATCCGGAAGCTGACGGTCGCGGTGCCGCCCAGCACCTCGGCGATGCTGCTGCTCTCCAGCTCGACGCCGGTGGTCCGGGGCGTGAAGTCCAGCCCGCCCTCGGCATAGCTGTCCTGGCTGCCGGCCTTGCCGTCATTGCTGCCGGCCACGTCGGTCAGGGTGCTGGCCAGCGGCCAGCGGTTGACATAGGCGGTCGGGACCGCCTGGCTGCCGGTGATGAAGCTGGAGGTGAACTCCTGGGCCAGGCCGTTGCCGGCATAGTCCTTCAGCCCGCCGGCCGTCAGCACCACCTCGTATTCGGTGTTGAGCTGCAGCGGCTGGGCCGGGGCGAAATTGACGATGCCCAGCTGCACGCTGTAGGTGCCGGCCAGAGCCGTCCCGCCTTTGGGCCGAACGATGAAAGTCTGGGCGTTGACCGTCTCGGGCAGGATGCTGTCGGACAGGGCCAGGCCGACCCGCGAGGTCGTCGCCTGGCGCAGCAGGCCGCTGGCGGGAGAGACCGTCAGGATCGCCGGCGGCGTGGTGTCCGGCGCCTTCTGATGCGGCCGGAACGCGGTGTTGCTGCCGTGGTCGCTGCCGACGAAGACCAGGTTGCCGAACATCGCGACCTGGCCGAGATCCGGGTCGCGGTTGCCGCGCGGCGGGACGGTGGCATTGTCCGGCACCCGCTCGGACCGGCCGATCTCCGGATAGGAGCCGGGATTGGTGATGTCAAGCTTGAAGATGTAGCGCTGCGCCCCGACGATCAGATGGTCGTCCTGCGCGGCGCAGTACAGCCCCTCCTCGATCGGGGTGGTCTCGTTCTCGATCTTGACCTCGCGCAGGTTCGAGAGGTCGTAGCCGGCCATCTTGCCGTCGCCGTTCCGGCCCGAGGTGTACAGCTTCCGGCCGTTGAAGCAGGTGGCGTAGTAGTTCGGCAAGGTGGTCTTGCCGCCGATCAGCGTCGGGTTCAGCGGGTCGGAGATGTCGAGGCTGGCGAAGCCCGACGTGGTCTCCATCGAGGTCAGCACCATCTCGTTGCCCATGGCGAAGACCGGTCCGGCGCGAAAGCCGCCCAGCTCGCCCAGCGGCATCGGGTTGGGCCGGCCGTTGCCGCGGTCGGCAATCCTGGCATTGGCCGGATCGCCGGCGTCGACGATGAACATGCCGCGGCTGGCCGAGGCCACGTAGAGATACGGGGCCTGCCAGTACATCTGCCAGTTCACGTTCTCGTAGTCGCCGGCATTGACCCCGGGCAATACGAGCTTTTTCACCTGCTTGATGTCGTTGATGTCAGTGAAGTCCCAGAACTCGACGCCGTAGATGCTGGGCAGGGCGATGTAGTCCTTGCCGCCGATGGTGGCCTGGCCGAAGGCGTGCGGCTCGCGGAACTCCTTGGTGCGGCCGTCGGGCTCGTAGATGGTCTTGACCAGCTTGATGTCGCGCGGGTTACTGACGTCATAGATCAGGAACCCGCCCGTCGCCTCGCCGCTGTCCGGCGCGAACAGGGTCACGAAGTAGCCGTTGTGCATGACCCCGACATTGGTGCCGTAGGGCTTCTGCGGGCTGGTATTGCCGGGGATGGTGAACTGGATCACCGGGATGCCGTTGGTGTTGGTGGCGGTGTTCCACTTGATCGTCGAGATCTCGCGGTACAGCTCGGCATCGGTGTAGGTGAGATTCCCGAGGCCCGGCCCTTCGAGCGGAAGAGGATCCTGGGCGGAAGCCGGCAGGCCGGGAGCCAGAGACACGGAGACCAGGCCGGCCAGGAGGGCCAGTCGACAGGCGTTCATTTTCTCCCCCTTCTTATTCCGTCTCTGCCGTCGAAGCCTCGGCCTCTCAGGTGGAGCGGGTATACGCGTCCAGTCCTATCGACGATGAAGCGTCCTACTGAGAGTGTCAATAAATCTCAAATATTGAAATATCTTTCAAATGCCGTCTTCTCAACAGGCGCCGGATGCGGCCAACAGCGTCTAACAACGGCTAACGGGCGGTTGCCGGGGCGATTGCCTACATGCCTCGTCAGGACCTCCAACCCTGGCGGCTCCAGCCCCGGAGACCCAAGATGCTGCTGTTCGTGCTGGCCTATCTCGGCGGCGTGCTGACCATCGTCAGCCCCTGCATCCTGCCCGTCCTGCCCTTCGTCTTCGCCCGGGCGGACCGGCCGTTCCTGACCAATGGGCTGCCGATGCTGGTCGGCATGGCCGTGACCTTCGCCGCCGTCGCCACCCTGGCCGCGGTGGCTGGCGGCTGGGCGGTCGCCGCCAATGAATGGGGCCGCATCGCCGCGATCGCGCTGCTGGCGCTGTTCGGGGCGACGCTGCTGGTGCCCCGCCTGGCCGACCGGCTGACGCGGCCCCTGGTCGTGCTGGGCGGCCGGCTGACGGAAGCCGCCGAGGATGTCGGCGCGCGGCGCTCGCCGGTGCCGGCGTCGCTGCTGCTGGGCGTCGCCACCGGCCTGCTCTGGGCGCCCTGCGCCGGGCCGGTGCTGGGGCTGATCCTGACCGGCGCCGCGCTGAACGGCGCCAATCCCCAGACCTCGCTGTTGCTGCTGGCCTATGCCCTCGGCGCGGCCACCTCCCTGGCCCTGGCGCTGCGGGCCTTCGGCCGGATCTTCGCGGCGGTCAAGCGGTCGCTCGGCGCCGGCGAATGGATCCGCCGCGGCCTGGGCGTGGCGGTGCTGGCCGCTGTCGCGACTATCGTCCTGGGGCTCGACACCGGCCTGCTGACGCGGGTGTCGCTGGCCGGCACGACGTCGATCGAGCACGGGCTGATCGACCGCCTGCACCCCGTGACCAGGACCGCCGGCCAGCCGGCCCCGCTGCCGGTCGTCGGGTTCTTCCCGCCTTTGGCCGGCGCGGTCGACTGGCTGAACTCGCCGCCGCTGACCCGGGAAAGCCTGAAGGGCAAGGTCGTGCTGGTGCAGTTCTGGACCTATTCCTGCATCAACTGCCTGCGCACCATCCCCTATGTCCGCGCCTGGGCCGACAAGTACAGGGACCAGGGCCTGGTGGTGATCGGCGTGCACGCACCCGAATTCGCCTTCGAGCGCAATATCGACAATGTCCGCAAGGCGATCGCCGACCTGAAGATCGACTACCCGGTGGCGATCGACAACAACTACGCGGTCTGGCAGGCCTTCGGGAACCAGTACTGGCCGGCGCAATACATCATCGACGCCCAGGGCCGGATCCGGCACGAGCATTTCGGCGAGGAGGGCTATGACGAGTCGGAGCGGGTGATCCAGCAGTTGCTGGCCGAGGCCGGGCACAAGGACGTCGCCGGTCTGGTCGCGGTCAGCCCCGCCGGCGTCGAGGCGGCCTCGGACACCGACGATGTCGGGTCGCCCGAGACCTATGTCGGCTTCCGCCAGGCGGAGAGGTTCGTCTCGCCCGGCGGCGCGGTGCCGAATGCCGGACATGTCTACGAGCCAGGCCAGCCCCGGCTGAACCAATGGGGCCTGGCCGGCGACTGGACGGTCGGCGGCGAGCATGCAGACCTGAACCAGGCGGGCGGCGGCATCGTCTACCGCTTCCACGCCCGCGACCTTCATCTGGTGCTGGGGCCGGGACCGGACGGCAAGCCGGTGCGGTTCCGCGTCACCATCGACGGCGCGGCGCCGGGCGACAGCCACGGCACCGACACCGATGCCGATGGCCAGGGCACGGTGACGGACCACCGGCTGTACCAGCTGGTGCGGCAGGACGGCGCGGTCGCCGACCGCATATTCGAGATCCGGTTCCTGGATCCCGGCGTCCAGGCCTATGCCTTCACCTTCGGATAGGCGGGTTCGCCCGCACGGCGCGATTGAGCGGCAATTGCCTCAAGCCGCCAGGCGCCGGATCCATGCTTCGAACTGCTCGGGCGGGTAGAGCCCAGGGATCAGATGGCCGGCGACGAGCCACGCCGGCGTCCCCTGGACACCCAGACTTCGGCCGAGCGCCTCCGACTGGTCGACCAAGGCATAGGCGCTGCGGTCGGCCAGCGCAGCATGCATCGCCGCGATGTCGACCCCGGCCGCGGCCGCGAGCCGGTCGATCACGTCCCGGTCGCCAAGATCCTGGCCGAGCGCGAAATGGGCGGCGAAGAGCGCCTTCTGAAAGCGCGGGAAGGAGCCCGGCAGCGCGTGACGGCGGACCCATTCGGCCGCGGCCAGCGCCTCGCGGGTGTTCGGCAGACGGGCCGGCCAGGACAGGGGCAGGTCCGCCACCTTGGCTTCCGCCTCGATCCGGGCCACCAGCGCAGCGCTGCGCTCGCCAGCCTGTCGGCCGCCGGGCGGGATTTCCGGATGGGCCTGGAACGGCAGCTCAATCACTTCGAAGCCATGCGCTTCGAAGATCGTGTTGCGCTGCTGGCCGACATAGCAGAAGGGGCACATCAGGTCATACCAGTGGAGCACCCGGCGCGCCGCGTCAGGGCCGTCGCCCCGGACCAGCTGCTCGATCGGCGGCGGCAGGTCGTTCGCCCTGTCCGTCATGGCATTCCTTCACGGCCCGCGCGGGCCATCATCGTCGCGCATCGGACGGAAGGGCCGGCCGAAGGCCGGCCCCCCGGATCGGATCAGCTGTTCGAGCCGGGCGGACGATGCGCGGACTCATAGAGGAACCATGTGCGGCGCTCGGTCTCGTCGATCCAGTTCTCGAGCAGGCTGGCCGTCGCCACGTCGCCATACTCGTCGCAGGTGTTGTGGACCTGCCGCATCGCCTGGGTCAGCCGCAGATTGTCGTCGCGCAGCTCGGCCAGCATGTCCTGCGGCTCGACGAAGTCGGCATCGTTGTCGGGGATGCGCTGGTGCCGGGCGATATCGCCGATCGACCGCAGCGTCGGCGCGCCGATCTTGCGACCCCGCTCCGCGATCGCATCCGTCATCGCGAACAGCTGGTCGCCGTGCTCGTCGAGCAGCAGGTGGTAGTCGCGGAAATGCGACCCGCTCATATGCCAGTGGAAGTTCTTCGTCTTCAGGTACAGCGCGAAGACATCCGCCAGCAGGCCCCGCAGCGCGGCGCCGATATCCCTGGTCGCGTCGACGGAGAGGTCGGTCAGCCCGCCAGGTCGGCGGGCGGCGGTCGGGGTTCCGGAGCTCATGATTCGGTCTTCTCCAGTTGGTCTGCCGCATCCGTTCGGCTCGGAAGGTCAGGGTCGTGCCGAGGGTCGGCGCCGAAGTTCTTGAAGTTGTCGCCGGCCCGGAGCTCGTTCAGCCCTCTGAACAGGTTGGGGCCCGGCGCGAGACTGTACACCAGAGTGCCCATGACACCGCGATGGGCCGGAAGGTCGCGGCCGTCGGAAAAGGACATCATCCGGTGCCATAGGCCCGACGATCGTGCACGATCCATGATGCACGATTGACTCCAGGGCGCCCCCGCCGCTATCAACCGCGGGACTGGGAGGTCGCCATGGTGCAGAAAGCCGGCATTTCCCGCGTCGTCCTGGCCGACCAGGTCGTGCAGGTGCTGCAGGAGCGCATCCTCGACCGAGTCTATGAGCCGGGCGCGCGGCTGAACATCGACGCCCTGTCGCGCGAGCTGCAGGTCAGCTCGTCGCCGATCCGCGAGGCGCTGATGCGCCTGGCGGCGGACGGGCTGGTCGCCGCCTCCTCCTTCGCCGGCTTCTCGGTGGCGCCGGTGCCGTCGCGCGACTGGTTCGAGCAGCTGCTGGCCTATCGCGTCCTGGCCGAGGGCTGGGCCGCACGGCAGATGGCGCGGCGCCGGCCGGACGCGGAGATCGAGCGGATGCAGCGCAGCCTGGCGGCAATGGAGAGTGGCCGGCTGGGCCGCAAGGCGCGCGACTACCTGACCGCCAACCAGGCCGACCAGGCCTTCCACGAAGCCATGCTGGACGGCGCCGGCAACGAGATCCTGGCCCGCAGCGTGCGCGACCTGCACCCGCATCTGCATCACGCCCGGCTGTTCGCCAGGGTGCCGCAGGACATCGCCCCCGTGATCGCCGAGCACCAAGCCGTCCTGGCCGCCATCGAAGCCGGCGACGAGGAGGCGGCCGCCGTAGCGCTGGAGCGGCATCTGCGCGCCTCCTGGCAGCGCTATGACGGCTGGGCCGCCGACGAGCCGGCCTGACCCTTCACCGCAGAGGACATCCCCCGTGGCCAAGATCGTTTCCGTCGAGATCCTGCAGGCCGACCTGAAGCCCAAGGTCAAGCGCACCGACGCGGTGCAGGCCTTCGAGCTGCAGGAGACGCCGATGGTCCGCATCACCGACGCGGACGGCGCCACCGGCACCGGCTACAGCTACACCATCGGCACCGGCGGCTCCTCGGTCGCTCGGCTGCTGGACGACCATCTGGCGCCGCTCTTGATCGGCCGCGAGGCGGACGAGATCGAGCGGATCTGGCGCGACCTGTTCTACCGCGTCCATGCCACCACGGTCGGGGCCTTGACCTCGATCGCGCTGGCCGCGATCGACACCGCGCTGTGGGACCTGCGCAGCCGCCGCACCGGTATCCCGCTGCACCGGCTGGCCGGCGGCGCCAAGGACAGCATCCAGCTCTACTACACCGAGGGCGGCTGGCTGCACCTGGACCAGGCGGCGCTGGTCGAGGAGGCGCTGCAGGCCAAGGAGAGGGGCTTCGGCGGCACCAAGGTGAAGGTCGGCCGGCCGCATGTGGCCGAGGACATGCGTCGCCTCACCGCCGTGCGCGAGCAGGTCGGCGATTCCTGGGAGATCATGACCGACGCCAACCAGGGCTTCACCCTGGACGAGGCGGTGCGCCGGGTGCGCAGCTTCCAGGAGGTCGGCATCGCCTGGTTCGAGGAGCCGATCCACGCCGACGACGTCCGCGCCCATCAGCGGCTGGTGGCGTCGACCAGCGTGCCGATCGCGGTCGGTGAGTCGATGTACAGCATCTCGCAGTTCAAGGACTATCTGCAGAGCGACGCCTGCTCGATCGTCCAGGTCGATGTCGGCCGGATCGGCGGCATCACCCCCTGGCTGAAGGTCGCGCACATGGCCGAGGCCTTCAACGTGCCGGTGTGCCCGCACTTCCTGATGGAGCTGCATCTGCCGCTGTGCTGCGCCGTGCCGAACAGCCGCTGGCTGGAATACATCCCGCAGCTCGACCTCGTCACCACCGAGCAGATGCGGGTCGAGAACGGCCGGGCGATCCCGTCGGAGCAGCCCGGGCTGGGCATCGAATGGGACTGGGACGCGTTGGACCGCGTCATCGTCCACCGCAGCCGGCATGGCGGTCGATGACGCTCTCAGTCGACCACGTAGCGGCGGTAGCGCTCGGGCAACTGGTCGAGCAGCACGAAGGCGCGGTCGACGTGATAGACCAGCCGCGCCTCGGCCTCCGCCGCGTCGCCGGCATCGAGCGCGTCGATCACGGCGAGGTGCTCCTCGATCACCAGCGGCAGCCGGTCCGGGCTGCCGAACAGCCGCATGAAGCGGGCCAGCCGGGTCCAGGCGGTCTGGATCGTGGTCCACACCCCCTCGCGGTTGGCGAAGCTCATCAGCAGGTGGTGGAACTCCGCATCCGCGGCGTGAAAGCCGTCAGAATCGCCGGCCTCCAGCAGCAGCCGCTGCTTCGCCGGCACCGCCCGGGCCGCGGCGCTCATCGCCGGGGTCCAGATCGTCGCGGTCTCGCGCAGCACCGCCACCTCCAGCGCCCGGCGGACGAAATGCGCGTCGCCGATGCCGCTGAGCCGGATCGGGGCGACGAAGCTGCCCTGCTGCGGGTAGACGTCGATCAGCCCCTCCTCCGCCAGCCGCTGGATCGCGGCGCGGATCGGCGTCCGCGACACGCCGAACTGCCGGCTGATGCTGTTCTCGCTGATCGGGGTGCCGGGCAGCAGATGGACGCCGACGATGGCCGCCCGCAGCGCCTCATGCACCTGGTCAGCGACCGGCAGGCGGCGGTCGAGGCGGAGACGAATCGCCTGCAGCCCGGCCGGCTCCTCGTCCGGCTCGGCGGCCACGGGCGGCGCTTCGGTTGGTGCGGCGATCGGCATCTCTCCCTCCCCGAACAGCGCAGCCCTCGGCCATTTGTCCGACCTGTTTGGCCGGAGGAGCCACAATTCGATTGCGCCTTGCACACTTGGATACTAGCGTTCCACCGCGCCGTTCAAGTGCGCTGACGGCTTGACGGCATCCGACAAGAAACCTAGGGGAGGAATCCGATGTCCCGACATGTCCGGAAGGCCGCGGTTCTGGCCGGCTTGGCGCTCCTGGCGGGAGCCGGCACCGCTGCCGCCGACGACACCCGCGTCGCCCTGGTGCCCGGCGGCCCGCACCCGTATTTCTCGGCCTGGGAGCAGGCCGGCAAGGACGCCGCCCGCGACTTCAAGCTGGCCGCCGCGGATTACAAGGTCCCGCAGAAGTGGGAGCTGAGCACCCAGAACCAGCTGCTCGAGAGCCTGGTGACCCAGGGCTACAATGCCTTCCTGGTCTTCCCCGGCGACCCGGTCGGCAGCGTCAGCACCGTGGCCGAGCTGGCGGATAGCGGCGCGCCGGTGATCGCCACCGCCGGCTGCCTGAAGGACCCGTCCGAAGCGCAGTTCTGCCTCGGCACCGATGTCGGCAACTCCGCCTATCTCGGCACCAAGGAGCTTCTGAAGGCGATGGCCGGCAAGAAGCGGATCCTGCATGTCACCGGCTTCCTGGTCGACCCCAACACCCAGCTGCGCATCGACGCGGTTGAGAAGGCGGCGAAGGAGGACGGCGCGCAGGTCGTGCAGGTGATCGCCGACATCGACGCGCCGGAGCCGGCGGAAGAGAAGATCAACGCCTATCTCGCCGCCCATGCCGCCGATGTCGACGGCATCATCAGCACCGCCTGGGTGCCCTCGGTGGTCGCCGCCAACGCGCTGCGCCGGATCGGCGACAAGCGCATCCAGATGGTCGCGATCGACCATGACGAGGTGGTGCTGAAGGCGATCAAGGACGGCTTCCTGCACGGCACCATGCTGCAGAACCCGTACGGCCAGGCCTATATCGGCTCCCACGTCGTCGACCGGCTGCGCAACGGCTGCACGATCAAGGCCGACGCGCCGTGGAAGACCAACGCGCTGACCAATCACTTCGTCGATTCCGGCACCGTCTTCGTCGCCGCCGACAAGGTCGACACCTATGTCAGCGCCATGCAGGACATCACGAAGTCCCTGCTGGCCAGCTTCGACGCGACCTATCTGAACTGCAACTCCTGAGCGGCCTTGCCGGCCGGACCGCGTGGTCCGGCCGGGCTCCGCAGACCGTTTCCCAGAGCCGACCGATGCATGCCGAAGACAGCGCCGCCCCCCCGTCCCACGCCGGGTCCCCGCAGGCGACGCCGCGCGGGGCGTCCGGCCGGCCGCGCTTCTGGCTGACCAACGAGTTCGGCCTGATCGTGCTGATCGCGGTGTTCGTCACCGCCTTCGGCCTGCTGACGCCCGGCTTCCTGTCGCCGTTCAACCTGTTCGCGCTGGGCCGCACCGCCGCGATCAACGTCATGATCGGCCTGTCGATGATGGTGGTGATCGTCACCGGCGGGCTGAACCTCGCGGTCGGCGCCATCGGCGTCTGCGCCGCCATGGCCTGCGGCTGGCTGATCCAGGATGCCGGCCTGCCCTGGCCGCTGGCGATCCTCGGCGGGCTGGCGATGGGCGCGGCGCTGGGCTTCGTCAATGGCTGGACCGTCGTCCGCTCCGGCCTGCACAGCTTCATCATCACCCTCGCCAGCATGAGCATCTTCTTCGGGGTCATGATCTTCCTGAGCCGGGGCGAGTCCTATCGCGAGCTGCCGTCGGTGTTCTCCAGCTTCGGCCGGCTGCGCTTCCTCGACGGCACCCTGTCGCCGCTGGTGCTGGTGGCCGTTGCCGTCGCCGTGCTGCTGGTGGTGCTGTACCGCTTCACCGTGGCCGGGCGCGAGATGCTGGCCGCCGGTGCGAAGCCGGAGGCTGCGGCCCTGTCCGGCATCCGGGTCGACCGCGTCTTCATCTATTGCCACATGCTGTCGGGGCTGCTGGCCGGCAGCGCCGCGCTGATGCTGGTGGCGCGCAACGGCGCCGCCCTGCCGTCGATGGCCGGGCAGCTGGGGCAGGACTGGCTGCTGCCCGCCTTCCTGGGCCCGGTGCTGGGCGGCACGCTCTTGTCCGGCGGCCGTGTGTCGGTGGTGGGCACCGTCCTCGGCGCCCTCCTGGTGACGCTGCTGACCAGCGGCCTCTTGCTGCTGCAGGTCGGCGAATTCTGGGTGCAGGCCTTCCTGGGCCTGCTGCTGCTCCTGGCCGTGCTGATGGACATGGCGCGCCGGTCCTTCCTGGCGCGCCGGAGGATGGTGTGATGGGTCCGCTTTCCCGCTATGCCCGGACCGACTGGTTCGGCCCGCTGCTGGTCACGGTGCTGGCGATCGTCATCGTCGGCGCCTTCAACCCGTCCTTCCTGTCGCCGCTGAACATCCAGGTGCTGCTGCTGGCGATCTCGGTCAACGCGCTGATCGCCTTCTCGCAGATGATCATCATCGCGGTCGGCCAGATGAACCTGTCGGTCGGCGCCATCGGCGGGCTGGCTGCGATCAGCTTCGCCGGGATGATGCAGGTCTGGGGCCTGCCCGCGCCGGTGGCCGCCGTGCTGGCGCTGCTGATCGGCCTCGGCGCCGGGATGGTCAACGGCGCGTTCATCGCCTGGACCGGGATCAGCGCCTTCGTCATCACCCTTGCCAGCCTGTCGATGTTCAAGGGCATCAACCTGGGCATCACCCAGGCCCAGCCCTTCTACGGCATCCCGGACGCGGTGAAGGCCTTCGGCAACACCACCTTCATCGACCCGCTGCCCTGGCTGGTGCTGCCGACGGCGCTGGTGGCCGCCGGCCTGTGGTTCCTGCTGAACCGCCAGGCGCTGGGCCGCTTCATCCTGGCGGTCGGCGGCAACCAGCACGCGGCGGAGCTGTCCGGCATTTCGGTCGGCTTCACCGTCGTGGCCGCCCATGCCATCTCCGGGCTGCTGGCCGCCCTGGCCGGCATCATGCTGGTGGCGCGGCTGCAGATCGGCCAGCCGACGATCGGCGACGACTGGCTGATCCTGTCCTTCGCCGCGCCGGTGATCGGCGGGGCGGTGCTGTCCGGCGGCCATGTCAGCGTGTCGGCGACGCTGCTGGGCGTCGTCATCGTCGCGATCATCACCCAGGCCCTGGTGCTGTTCAACATCGACCCCTTCCTGGTCCAGGTCGTGCTCGGCGTCCTGATCCTGTGGGCGGTCGGCATCAACCGCCTGCGCGAGCTGCGGCTGCGCAAGGCCGCGACGGCGGGGGCCTGACCATGGCGGTGTTCGAGGCACGCGGCGTCAGCAAGTTCTTCCCCGGCGTGAAGGCGCTGCAGGGCGTCTCGCTGACCCTGGAGCCGGGGTCGATCCATGCCCTGCTGGGCGAGAACGGCGCCGGCAAGTCGACGCTGATCAAGATCATCACCGGCGTGCACCGGCCGGATGAAGGGCAGCTGCTGCTCGACGGCAAGCCGGTGGAGTTCGGCGGCCCGCGCGACGCCACCGCCCACCAGATCGGCGTGGTGCACCAGGAGCGCAACCTGATCCCGCGCTTCTCGGTCGGCGAGAACATCGCGCTGGAGCAGCTGGCGGGGCATCCGCTGCGCCGGGTGGACTACGGCAAGGTCAACGAGACCGCCCGGCACTGGCTGAAGGTGCTGGACCTCGACATCGACCCGCGCATCCCGGTGTCGCAGCTCAGCGTCGCCAAGATGCAGCTGGTCGAGATCGCCAAGGCGCTGTCGCTGAAGTCCCGCGTGCTGCTGCTGGACGAGCCGACGGCGGCGCTGACCCCGCACGAGACCGACATCCTGTTCGGCCTGCTGCGCCGGCTGCGCGACGAGGGCGTCAGCATGCTCTTCGTCAGCCACAAGCTGGAGGAAGTGCAGGCGATCTGCGACCGGGTGACGGTGCTGCGCGACGGCCGCAACGCCTGCGAGAGCCGGTCGATGCAGGGGCTTGGCCGCCAGGATTTGGTGCGGCTGATGATCGGCCGGGCCGAGCTGATCGCCGACTGGCCTTCGCGCGACCATAGCCGAGCCCCCGCGGCGCTGCGGCTGCAGGGCGTGTCGACCACGCTCGGCCACCGCAACGTCGACCTGACGCTCCGCAAGGGCGAGATCGTCGGCCTGTACGGGCTGGTCGGGGCCGGGCGGACCGAGCTGGCGAAATGCATCCTCGGCCAGTTCCCGGTCACCGCCGGCACAATCGAGGTCGAGGGCAAGCCGGCGAAGATCCGCGACGTCGCCGACGCCATCCACCGCGTCGGCATCGGCTATGTCAGCGAGGACCGGAAGCAGGAAGGCCTCGTGCTGATGCATTCGGTGCTGGAGAATGCCGGCATCACCGTCTGGCGCCGGCTGGCTCGCCGCTTCGGCTTCCTGACCGACGGCATGGTGCGGGCCAAGACCGAGCCCTTCATCAGGCGGCTGGCGGTGCGTACCCCGTCGCTGGGCCAGCTGGTCGGCAACCTGTCCGGCGGCAACCAGCAGAAGATCAGCGTCGCCAAATGGCTGGCCGCCGGGGTCAAGGTGCTGATCGTCGACGAGCCGTCGGTCGGCATCGACATCAAGACCAAGGCCGAGCTGCACGAATTGCTGCGCGAGCTGTCGGAGACCGGCACGGCGATCCTGCTGATCACCAGTGACATGCCGGAGATGATCACCCTGGCCGACCGCATCGTGGTGATGAACGCCTACCGGATCGAGGGCGAGATCACCAACACCCGCGACTACCGGGCGATGAGCGAGGGCATCATGAACCTGATCCACCGGGTCGAGGCGGCCTGACGACCCCAGCGTCGCCGGCCGCCCGCCTGCAGCGTCAGCCCCTGGTGTCGAGGTCGACCAGCTCGACCTTGTAGCCGTCCGGGTCCTCGATGAAGGCGATGTGCGTGGTGCCGTGCTTCATCGGGCCGGGCTTGCGCGGGATGTTCGCGCCCGCCTGCTCCAGCGCCGCGCAGACGCCGTAGATGTCGCGCACGCCGAGCGCCAGATGGCCGAAGCCGGTGCCGATCTCATAAGGCGTCGCCTGGTCCCAGTTGTGGGTCAGCTCGACCACCGTGCTGGTGTCCTCCGGCCCGTAGCCGACGAAGGCCAGGGTGAAGCGGCCCTCCGGGAAATCCTCGCGGCGCAGCAGCTGCATGCCGAGCAGCTTGGTGTAGAAGGCGATCGACTTCTCCAGGTCGAACACACGGATCATCGTGTGCATCATCTGAAAGCGGCTCATCGGGTCATCTCCAGGCACGAGTTCGTCGCGCGGCACCAGGGACGGCGCCGGCGCTTCAGGGCAGTCATCGCGGCGTCATCATGGCTTGATGACCGCGCTAACTTGTATGATAACAGGACGACAGTGTTTGTTGTCCAGCCACAAGATCAGGGGCCACAATTGACCACATCCTCCTCCCCCACGCACGCGGATGCGATCGCCGCGCTGAGGGACATCCTGCCCGGCGACGCGCTGCTGACCGGAGAGGAGGAGATGGCGCGCTACAGCCGCGACTGGTCCGGCGACCATTTCGGCCGGCCGCTTGCGGTGGCCCGGCCACGGTCGGTCGAGGAGGTCTCGGCCCTGATGCGGCAGTGCTGGCAGGCCGGGCTGCGGGTGGTGCCGCAGGGCGGGCTGACCGGCCTGGTCGGGGCCGCGGTGGCGGCGCCGGGCGAGGTGGTGGTCAGCCTGGAGCGGATGAACGCCGTCCGCCAGATCAGCCCGATCGACTTCGCCATGGTGGTCGAGGCCGGCTGCATCCTGGAGGAAGCAAAAAACGCCGCGGATGCGGTCGATTGCCTGCTGCCGATCACCTTCGGCGCCCAGGGCACCTGCCGGGTCGGCGGCAATGTCTCGACCAATGCCGGCGGCTTCAACGTGCTGCGCTATGGCATGACCCGCGACCTGGTGCTGGGGCTGGAGGTGGTGCTGGCTGACGGCCGCGTCTGGAACGGGCTGAAGGTGCTGCGCAAGGACAATCGCGGCTATGACCTGAAGCAGCTGTTCATCGGCGCCGAGGGCACGCTGGGCATCGTCACCGCCGTCGCCTTCAAGCTGTTCCCCAAGCCGACCCAGGTCGAGACCGCGCTGGTCGGCCTGGCCTCGGTCGAGGACGCGATGGAGCTGTACGCCCGGGCGCGGCGGGGCTGCAGCGACCTCTTGACCGCCTTCGAGCTGATCCTGCGCGACGGCATCGAGGTGACTTTGCGCGCCCGGCCGGACTTCCCCGACCCGCTGTCGCAGGTCTACCCCGCCTATGTGCTGATCGAGGCCGCGTGCGGCGGCACGGTCGACCTGCGCGGGTTGATGGAAAGCTTCCTGGGCGGCGCCGACGACATCATCCGCGACGGCGTCATCGCCTCCAGCCGCACCCAGAGCGAGCGACTGTGGCTGTATCGCGAGACCATGGTCGAATCCCAGGGACGCGGCGGGCGCTATCTGCGCACCGACGTGTCGGTGCCGATCTCCAGCATCGCCGATTTCATCGCCCAGGCGCTGGAGGCGGTGCGCGGTAGGCATCCGGAGGCGATGGCCCTGGCCTATGGCCATGTCGGCGACGGCAATGTGCATTTCAACGTGATCCCACCGCAGGGCCAGGAGCCGGTGGCGATGGACGCGCTGTTCCACAGCGCTGAGGACCTGATCTTCGACGTGGTCGACCGGCTGGGCGGCAGCATCAGCGCCGAGCACGGCATCGGCCGGGTGAAGCAGCACGCCTTCCTGGAGCGGATCGACCCGGTGTCGCTGGATCTCGCCACCCGGCTGAAGCTGGCGCTGGACCCCACGCACATTCTCAGCAACGGGCGTATCCTGCCGGAAGACTCAAGGGTCCAGAACGGATGAGGCGATGACGCTGAAGCTCGACAAGGTCAGCCGCGGACCGCATCTGCCGACGCTGGTCGCCAGCTCGATCTCGCGCGAGATCGCCCGCGGCCGGCTGAAGCCGGGCGACCAGCTGCCGACCGTGCAGGCGCTGGCGGAGACCTTCGGCGTCAGCCGCAACGTGGTGCGCGAGGCGATCGCCCGGCTGGCCTCGGAGGGGCTGGTGTGGTCGCAGCAGGGGCGCGGCGCCTTCGTCTCGGAGACTCCGAAATCGACCGTGCTGAAGATCGACCATGCCACGCCGGGGCAGGATGGCGACGCCTTCCGCAGCCTGTTCGAGCTGCGCGGCGCGCTCGAGGTTCGCGCCGCCGCTTTGGCCGCCGAGCGGCGGACGGCCGAGGATTTCGACGCCATGCGCCAGGCGCTGGCGACGATGACCGCCTCGCCCTATGGCAGTGTCGCCTGGCTGGAGGCCGACCTGGATTTCCACCGCGCCATCGCTGCGGCGACCCGCAACGACTATCTGGTGCAGTTCATCGGCTTCGTCGCCGAGCGGGTGCGCGAGAGCATCCTGGCGGCCGGCAACCAGCACCCGTCCGAGGACATGGCCCAGGCGACGCTGAGCGAGCACGACCGCATCCTGGCGGCGATCGAGGTCCAGGACGGGGTCGAGGCGCAATGGGCGATGCAGTCCCATCTGAACGGCGCGGCCCAACGCGTCGGCCTGCCGCCGGACGAGACCGCCCTGCCGGCTCGGGCGACGCGCCGCGCGGCGAGGTGATTTCAGGCCCGGTTCTGCATTGATTGCGAGTTGTTGCCTCTCCCGTTTACGGGAGAGGTCGGAGACGCGAAGCGGCTCCGGGTGAGGGGAGTTTGTCGAGGCCGGGACCAGCCCTCACCCGGTCTCGCTGCGCGAGCCCGACCTCTCCCGCCAAGCGGGAGAGGCAACGCGAGAGGTCGAGCTGCATCCCCAGTTCGGCTTGGTTTAGCCTTACGGCCGCTCCTGCATCCGGCGGGCGGCGTTGAGCAGGCGCAGCGCGGAGCAGGCGGCGCCGTAGCCGTTGTCGATGTTGCAGACCGAGAGGCCCGGGGCGCAGCTGGCCAGCATGGCGTCGAGCGCGGCGCGGCCGCCCGCGGCGACGCCGTAGCCGACCGAGGTCGGGACGCAGATCACCGGCCCCGCCACCAGCCCGCCGACGACGCTGGCCAGCGCCGCATCCATGCCGGCGACGACGACCACCACCGGATGGGCGCGGATCTCGTCCAGCCGGTCGGTCAGCCGCCACAGCCCGGCCACGCCGATATCGCTGAACAGGCTGGCCTGCTGCCCGGCATGGCGCAGCGTCCGCTCCGCCTCGCGCGCCACCGGGATGTCGGAGGTGCCGGCCGACAGGATCGCCACCTGGCCGGTCGCCGACACCGGCCGCAGCGGGCCGAAGAATCCGGTGCGCGACACCGGGCAGTAGTCGATGCCGCCGCGATGGCCGGCCGGCACGGCCTCCAGCTTGGCCGCTTCCAGCCGGGTCAGCAGCAGGCCGGCCCCGGCGGCCTCGGCCAGGTCCAGGATCGTCGCGATCTGGGCGGCGGATTTCTCGCCGCAATAGATCGCCTCGTCCTGGCCGATCCGGCCGCCGCGGCCGAAATCGAGGGTGACCTCGTCCCGGCTCATCCCGGCACCCCGACGAAGGCGCTGCCGACCCGGTACGGGGCGAAGGCCAGCGGCCGCGACGCGGCGGCGTCCGGCAGCACGGCGCGGATCGACGCCTCCAGCTCGGCCGCCCCGCCTGCATCCAGCCCGGCCAGGCTGCCGGGGTCCAGCTCCACCACCAGCCCCACCGCGCGGACGCGGCAGCGCACCGTGCGCGGCCGCAGGCGGTCGGCCACCAGCCGCTCGACCGCGTCGATGGTGCGCAGCATCTCCGGCTCGATCGGGATCAGGGTCTCGACCCGGCTCGACAGGCAGGGCGAGGCCGGCAGCTCCGCCAGGTCGCCGAGGCCGAGGTCGCGCGCCAGGGCCCGCAGCCCGGCCTTGCCGATACCGGCCTCGACATAGGGGTGGCGCACGCCGTGCTCGCGTGCCGCGTCGAGCCCCGGCCGGTATTCGCCGAGATCGTCCAGATTGGTGCCGGAAACGATGGTGCCGGCGACCCGCCCGGCGATCGCGCCGTAGAGGTTGGTCTTGCAGAAGTAGCAGCGATTGACCGGGTTCTCGCGGTAGCGCGGATCGGCGAACTCGCCGGCGTCGAGCACGGTCAGGGCCCAGCCCTCGCGCCCGGCCCAGTCACGCACCCGCGCCGTCGCCAGCGGCGGCACCGCGGGCGAGACGGCATGGACCACGGTCACCGCGCCGGGGCGCCGGCGATGGGCCAACACGGCCAGGGTCATGCTGTCGACGCCGCCGCTGACCGCCACCGCGATGGGGCCGAACCCGTCCAGCACATCCTCGAGCCGCATCCGATCCGCGCTCATGACTCTTCCACCGCTTTCTCCGCCGCCCGCCGCCGGGCCTTGCGCGCCGCATGCCCGTCCAGATCGGCCACGTCGTCGGCCTCGGCCTTGGCCGTGCGCCCGCCAGGCCGGTCGACCGCCTTGACCCGCAGGGTGCGGCCCCCGGCCTCGACCTCGACCATGCGCCGCGGCAGCACCGCGCGGGTCTGGACGCTATAGCGCAGGCCGATGGTCGTGGTCTCGGCGAAGCACAGGCGCAGGACGTCGTCGCGCGCCTCCGGCCGGGCCAGCAGGCGGAGACCGGCCATCATCCGCCCCTTCTTGCCGAAGACCGGGGCCTGGACCACGTCCAGCACCGCCGGATGGGCTCGCAGCCGGTCCAGCGCCAGCGCCAGCTCCTCGCCCGACTGGTCGTCGATCTCGCACTCCACCACCAGCACGGCATCGGTGTCGAAGCCCGCCGCCTGCTCGACCGGGTCGAAGCGCAGCACCCGCACGCAGTTGCTGAGGCCGGGCAGGATGCGGGTGCCGAAGCCGATGCCGGTGCCGCCCATGATCCGGGGCTGCGCCGGCCGGGCCGCGTCGCCGCAGAGATGGCGCAGGATCGCGGCGCCGGTCGGGGTGACGCGCTCGCCGCCGACACCGTCATCGATCACGGCGAAGCCCTGCAGCAGCAGCGCCGTGGCCGGGGCCGGCACCGGCAGCGGCCCATGCGCCGTGCGCACCCGGCCGGAACCGAGCGGCACGGCGCCGACGGTCCAGCGCGACGCGCCGACCGCGGCGATCAGATGCGCGGCGCCGACGATGTCGGCGATCGAATCCCAGGCCCCGACCTCGTGGAAGCTGACCGCCTCCACCGGCACGCCATGCACCCGCGCCTCGGCCTCGGCCAGGTGCCGGAAGATGGCGACGGCGTGGCCGCGGACCGCGGGATCAAGCTCCGACGCCTCCAGCCCCTCGCGGATGCGGCGCCAAGGTACGTGGTCGTGGCCGCCCCCTGCCCTGCCCGGCCGGTCGACCAGGAAGCGCTTGCCGGCGAGGACGCCGTCATTGTGCGGCTCCAGCCGGGCGGCGACGCCGGCCAGCAGCCCGGTGCGGGCCAGGCTGTCGTGCAGCCCGGCCTCGTGCTCCGGGAACAGGTCGAGCATCGCGGCGATGAACATGTCGCCCGCAAGGCCGCCGACCAGATCGAGATGCAGCTCCATGCCCGGACTGTTCCAGATTGCCGGCGCGTTCACAATGCGGCCGCCGCGGCACCAGCCTTGCACCGCGCCGCCGGCACTGCGATCCTGCCGGTCGCGAGGCGTGAGGATTGAAGAACGATATGAGCGCGGAATCCGCGGCTTTCGGTGCGATCAGGAAGGCCCCCAACCTCACCGCCGGCCTGGTCGAGACCCTGGAGGCGCAGATCGCGTCCGGCGACCTCGGCCCCGGCCAGCGCCTGCCGACCGAACAGGCCATCGTCAACGCCACCGGAGTCAGCCGCACCGTGGTGCGCGAGGCCCTGGCCTCGCTGCGCGCCCGTGGCCTGATCACCACCCGCCAGGGCCTCGGCGCCTTCGTGGCCGAGACCGTGCCCGCCCGGTCCTTCGCCATCGATGCGGAGAAGCTGGAGTCGATCGGCGACGTGCTGCAGGTGCTGGAGCTGCGGCTGAGCATCGAGGTCGAGGCCGCCGGCTTGGCCGCCGAGCGGCGCAGCCCGGAGGAGCTGGCGCGGATCGAGGCGGCGCAGGCGGCGTTCCTGGCGGCGATCTCGGCGCCGGGGGCCGATGCCGAGACGGTCGGGCTGGGCGAGGATCTGGCAGTCCACCGCGCCATCCTGGCCGCCACCGGCAATGCCTATTTCGCCCGGGTGTTCGACGTCTTCAACGTCGTGATCCCACGCCAGCGCATCCCGGTCGCGGCCCTGTCGCAAGGCGAGCGCGAGCGCCATCTGCGCCGGGTCGGGCAGGAGCACGGGGCGATCCTGGCCGCGATCCGCACCGGCGACGCCGCCGCCGCCCGCCGGGCGATGCGGGTGCACCTGACCCGCGCTCGCGACCGCTACGCCGCCCTGCGGTCCGAGGCGAAGGCGGGCTGACGTCCTGTCACCCTGCCGCATGGTACGGGATGACATACGGCCCTTCCGGGATGATCGCGACCGCCGGGTCGTTGGCGCGCGCCACACTGGCGGCGATGGCGGCGTCGAGATCGTCGACCAGGGCCGTGCCCGTGATGCCTCGCTCGGCCGCGCCGAGGCCGGTGGTGTAGAGCTCGACCCGGCCGAGGCGCAGCGACTTCAGCTGCATCTCGGTCTGCCATTCGTCGATCTCGGCCAGCGACTTCGCCGTCAGTGTCGCCAGGAACCGCTCCGGCCCGAGCTCGACCAGCCGGGTCTGGGCGTCGCGGAACTCGGGCGAGCCGAAGCCCTCGGAGCATTCCGAGGCGATGATCAGCGTGCCGCCCGGCGCCAGGATGTCGAGCGGCGTCACCATGCCCTTGATCGTCTGGTAGTAGGTCTTGTCCAGCGGATAGCCGGCCGAGGAGGTCACCACCGTGCGGAACTTGCGCGGCACCGGCACCCGGGTGGCGCCGCTGACGAAATCGACCGCCGCGGCATGGCTGGCGATGATCTCGCCGAAGGTGACGCAGACCAGGTCACGGTCCTCGTCCAGCACCGTGTTGAGGCCGTAGACCTCGCCCAGCATACCGACGATCTGCAGCTGCTCCTCATGCAGCGGGTTGCCGACCAGGTTGCACTGGACCGCCAGCGGGTCCTCCATGAACCGCGCCGAATGGAAGGTGCGGATGGTCTCGTGATGGGCGACGCCGGGGGCGATCACCTTGCGGCCGCCGGACCAGCCGGCCATGAAATGCGGCTCCACCAGGCCGGTGGCGATGCGCAGATCGGCCTCGACGAATTGCCGGTCGATCTTCACCGGCGTGCCGCGCGTCGCGGTGCGGCCGAAATCGACATGGGCGGCCTCGTCGCGGGCGTCGTGGTTGTCGACCCGGACATGCTCCAGCACCCAGGGGTCACCCACCAGCTCCGCCAGCTCCTCGCCCAGATTCGGCCGGTGCAGGCCAGTGGCGACCAGGATGCTGATGCGGTCGAGCGGGATGCCCGACGCCACCATGGTCTCGACCATCGGCCGCAGGAACAGCCGGTTCGGCACCGGCCGGGTGATGTCGCAGATCAGGATGCAGGCGCTGCGCCGGCCGCGCGCCAGATCGGCCAGGCCGGGCGCGCCGATCGGCTGCGCCAGGGCCTGGGCGATCGCCACCTGCGGGTTGGGCAGCTTCGGCAGCACCTGCTTGCGCACCACCGTCGCCTGCGCCCCCGCCGGCAGGCGGATCGGCAGATGGCCGCGGCCATAGGAGAGGGTCAGTGTGCTGCTCACGGCGCTGCTCCGCTTCGGCTTCAGGCGGAGGCCGCTGGCGCCCCGCCGAGATAGAGGTCCCGCATCAGATCCGCATTCCTCAGCTCGGCGATCGGTCCCGAGGCGACGACGCGGCCCTGCTGCATCAGATATCCATGCGTAGCCACGCCGAGCGCAAGCCCCGCATTCTGCTCGACCAGCAGGATCGAGGCCCCGAACCGCTCGCCGATGGCGAGGATGATGGCCTTGATCTCCTTCACCATCAATGGCGACAGGCCCAGAGACGGCTCGTCCAGCAGCAGCACGCGCGGCCGCGCCATCAGGCCGCGGGCGATCGCCAGCATCTGCTGCTGGCCGCCGCTGAGCGACCCGCCCTTGTCCCGCCGCTTGGCGGCGAGGATCGGGAAGAATTCCTCCATCAGCCGGACATCGGCATCGACCGCCGCCTGGTCGCGCCGGGCATAGGCGCCGAGCCGGAGATTCTCCTCGACGCTCATGTCGCCGAAGATGCGTCGCCCCTCCGGCACCAGCACCACGCCCTGCTTGGCCATGACGTCCGGCGGCTGGCCGGTGACGTCGCGGCCGTCGAAGACGACGCTGCCGCCGCGCGGCTTCACGAGGCCGGCGATCATGCGCAAGAGCGTGGTCTTGCCGGCGCCGTTGGGCCCGAGGATGGTGGCGATCTCGCCCCGGCCCAGCGCCAGCGAGACGTTGCGGTTGACCGTGGTCGGGCCGTAGCCGGTGGTGACGCCGGAGACCTCGAGCAGCGTCACAGCGCCCCTCCCAGATACACTTCCAGCACCTTGGGGTCGGCCAGCACCTCGGCGGTCGGCCCGTCGGCGATCTTGCTGCCGAAATCCAGCACCACCAGGCGGCGGCACAGGCGCTGCATCAGGCTCATGTCGTGGTCGATGACGCAGACGCTGATGCCGTGGCCGGGCAACTGCCGCACCAGATCGACCAGCGCCGTCGTCTCCTTGTCGTTCAGCCCGGCCGCCGGTTCGTCCAGCAGCAGCAGCGCCGGCCGCGTCGCCAGCGCCAGGGCGATGCCGAGCAGGCGCAGGCTGCCGAAGGGCAGCACCCCGGCGGTCTCGTGCCGCAGCGCCTGCAGGCCGGTGAAGCCGATCAGGTCGTCCGGCGTCGGCCAGGGGAAGTCCGCCGTCGACCGGCAATGCTCGGTGGCGATCTGCACATTCTCGAACACGCTGAGGCCGGGGAAGGCCATGGCCTGCTGGAAGGTGTGGGCGATGCCGGCATGCGACACGGCATGGGCCGGCACGCCGGTCATGTCGCGGCCGCGCCAGGTCACGCTGCCCGCGGTCGGCTTGTGCACGCCGGTGATGACGTTGAACAGCGTCGTCTTGCCCGACCCGTTCGGCCCGACGATGCCGAGGATCTCGCCCTCGACGATGGTCAGGTCGACCCCGGCCAGGGCGGCGACGCCGCCGAACTGCTTGCGCAGGCCGCGGATCTCGAGCGCGCCCATCCTCAGCCCTCCCGCCCGGCGCGGGCCGGGTTGCTGGAGGTTCGCTCGGCCGGGTCGCGCTGCGGCACCAGCCGGCGCCACAGGTCCAGCAGCCCGCCGATCACGCCATTCGGCAGCAAGAGGATCACCGCGATCAGGCAGATGCCGTAGAGGATGCGGGACTGGACGGGATCGAGCGCGAACAGCTCCGGCAGGAAGGCCACCAGGATGCCGCCGGCCAGCGGCCCGAGCAGCAGCCGGGCGCCGCCGATCATCACCATCAGCGCCAGGTAGATGCTGGGGAAGGAGGCGAACTGGCTGGGCGAGATGTGGCGCAGGAAATAGGCCAGCAGCACGCCGGAGATGCCGGCGAAGACGCCGCTGACGACGAAGGCGCCGATCTTGTGCCGCCCGACATTGATGCCGAGCGAGGCGGCCAGCTTCTCGTTCTCGCGGATCGCCCGCAGCGTCCGGCCGTAGCGGGAATGGACGATGGCCCAGCTGGCGATCGCGGCCAGCGCCACGAAGCCGAGCGTCAGCAGGTAGAATTGCGGCAGCGGGTCGAGCCCCATTCCGAACAGCACGACCGGCTGCCCCAGATCGAGACCCGTGGCCCGGCCGGTGAAGTCGCCGCCATTGGTCAGCACGATGGTCAGCAGCTGGCCGAAGGCGAAGGTCAGGATCACGAAATGATGGCCGCTGACCCGGAGCGACGGGAAGCCGACCACCGCCGCCAGCAGCGCCGTGGTCGCCGCGGCGCAGGGCAGCGCCGCCCAGAAGTCGAGACCGAGGTCGCGGGCCAGGATGGCGGCGGTGTAGGCGCCGACGCCGACCAGCGCGGCATGGCCCATCGACAGGATGCCGGTCTGGCCGAACAGTACCGACAGGCCGTACAGCGCCACGATGTTGATGCCGGCGGTGATGGCCAGCGACAGCAGGCGGTTGCTGGGGCCGAGCGCCGGCACCAGCGCCAGCAGCGCGAACAGGACCAGCGTCAGCACCAGCCCCCTGAGGGGCGATCGGGAATCGGTCATGTCACTCGCGGGCCGGAGGTGCCGCCGAACAGGCCGTGCGGCCTGACGAGGAGCACAATGATCATCAGGGCGAAGGAATAGGCGTCGGTCCATTCCGACAGGCCGTAGCCGGCGCTGAAGCCCTCGACCAGGCCGAGGATCAGCCCGGCGACCACGGCGCCGGTGAGGTTGCCGAGGCCGCCGATCAGCGCCACGGCGAAGCCCTTCATCACGATGGTGCCGCCGGTGAAGGGGGTGATCGGGAACAGCGCGATCAGCAGCGCGCCGCCGAGGCCGGCCAGGGCGCTGCCGAAGACGAAGACGCCGGTGATGTAGCGCCGCACCGGGATGCCCATCAGCGCCGCGGTGTCGCGATCCTCAACGCTGGCGCGCAGGGCGCGGCCGTAGCGGCTGCGGGTGATCATGAAGAAGGTCAGGGCGACCACGGCGGCGGTGATCACGATCACCATCACCCGCACCGCGGCGATGCGCACGCCGCCGACGTCCCAGATCGCGTTCAGCGGCCGCGGGATGCTCTTCTGGTTGGCGTTCCAGAACAGGATGACGATGTGCTGCAGCACCACGATCAGGCCCAGCGACACGATGAAGCCGTTGGTCGGCCGGTCGAGGGTGAAGCGGAACAGCCCGCGCTCCAGCACCAGGCCGAGCAGCGCGACGGTGGCGACGCCGGCGACCAGCGCCAGCGGGAAGCCCCAGCCGGCGCCGACCGCCAGCCAGGTGACGATGCTGCCGACCATCAGGAACTCGCCATGGGCGAAGTTGATGATGCCGGTCAGGCCGAAGATCAGCGTGACGCCGACCGCGATCAGCGTGATGACGCTGGCGATCGACAGCCCGTTCAGGATCTGCTGCAGGAGGATGTCCAAGGCGGGTCCCGGTGCGAGAGGGCCGGCCTGCCGGAGGGCGTCGGGTGGGGAAGACCACCTCCGGCAGGCCGATGCCGGCGGCGCTGGGAGACGCCGCCGGAATGGGTCACATCGGCGCGTCGGCCGGCGGCTGCTGCATGGCGCAGGAGATCTTGCCCTCCGGGTCGGCGACACAGACCTCGGTGGCATGCGTCACCTGGTGGTGGGCGTTGAAGCTGAGGTCATCCGAGACCACGCCCTGGTGGTGCAGCACCAGGAGAGCGTCGACCACCTTGTCCGGGTCGAAGCTGCCGGCCTTGGTCCAGGCCTCCGCCAGCATGTGGACATAGTCGTAGTAGAGCAGCGAGACCGAGGAGGTGACGCCCTTCGGCGCGCCGGCCGCGAAATAGGCGTCGAAATAGGCCTTGGCCTTGGCGTTGGAGGATTCGCCCCAGCACACCGGCACGCAGCTCATCGCCACCGGCACATCGGCCGACAGCCCCCGCTCCTTCCAGATGCCGGGGTCGACGCCGAACAGGAAGTAGCTGGGCGCCACCGCCAGTTCCAGCGCCTGCGGCAGCGCCGTCAGCGTCGCGTCGCCGTTGTACCAGAAGTGCACCACATCGGGGTTCAGGCTCTTCGCCCGAGTCAGGATTGGCGAGAAGTCGGTGGTGTCGGGCGGGTAGAAGATGATGTCCGGCACTTCCTGCCCTTCCGCCTTCAGCGCCTTGATGTAGTAGGAGGACAGGAACTGCCCGGTGGCGTCGTTGCCGGCGATGATCACCGATTTCTTGATCGGGTGGTCGACCAGCGGCTGCAGCAGGCTGAGCACGCCGCGGGCGGTGCTGCCGCTGCGCTGGAACTCGCGCGGTTCGGACTGGAACAGGTAGTGGGCGTCGCCGCCCGGGGCGACCGCCGCGTCGGTCAGGATGGTGTCGAGCGTGCTGTTGCCGGCGAAGTGCAGGATCTTGGCCGGCTGGGTGATCTTGGCCATCGCCAAGGTGAAGTCGTGCGATTCCGACCCGAAGATCGCCTTCACCCCGACGTCGCGCACCAGCTCCTGCGTCGCCGCCACGGCGGTGCCGATGTCGGTGCGGTCGTCGCGGCGCACCAGCTCGATCTTGTAGGTCTTGTCGCCGACCTTCACGCCGCCGGCGTCGTTGATCTCCTTCACCGCCAGGCTGACGCCGGCCGGCAGGGTGTGGCCGGCCGAGACGAAGGAGCCGGATTCCGCGGCCACCACGCCGATCTTGACCGTGTCGTCGGCCGCCATGGCGGGCACGGCCAGCGCGCAGGCGGCCAAAGCGAGAAGCAGATGTCCTCTGGAGAATGTCGTCATCGAGCGGAGCCTCCCGGAAAGCCTGTTGATTACATGGTTATCATACAACCATACGACCTGATTTCTCCGATATGTCAAGAGTGGCAATCAGAGAGCAGGTTGGATCGAACGATGCCGGCGGATCCGCCCGGAACGGGTGGACCGTCGCAAGCCCGCGCCGGTCCGGACGGACCGGAGAAGTCCCTTGCCAGAACATCACCGGTTGTATGATAACCCTGCGACCTGATCGAATCAACGGCATGGAGGCGAGGATGCGCAGCAGGGACTTCGGACGGACCGGCCGCAAGGTCAGCGAGATCGGCTTCGGTGCCTGGGCCATCGGGGCCAGCTGGGGCCATGTCGACGAATCCGACGCGCTGGCGGCGCTGCACGAGACGCTGGATGCCGGCGTCACCTTCCTCGACACCGCCGATGTCTATGGCGACGGCCGGTCGGAGCAGCTGATCGCGCGGGTGCTGAAGGAGCGCGGCGGCGACCGACCCTTCGTCGCCACCAAGACCGGGCGCCGCCTGCCGAAGCAGGAGGTGGCGGGCTACAGCCTGGAAACCATGTCCGGCTTCATCGACCGCAGCCTGAAGAACCTGCAGGTCGACACGCTGGACCTGGTGCAGTTGCACTGCCCGCCGACCGACCTGTACTACCACCCCGAGGTGTTCGGGTCGCTAGATCGGCTGGTCGAGCAGGGCAAGATCCGCAACTACGGCGTCAGCGTCGAGCGGGTCGAGGAGGCGCTGAAGGCGATCGAGTATCCGGGCGTCCAGAGCATCCAGATCATCTTCAACATCTTCCGCCAGCGCCCGGCGGAGCGGCTGTTCGCCCTGGCGCAGGAGAAACAGGTCGCGATCATCGCCCGGGTGCCGCTGGCCAGCGGCCTTTTGTCCGGCAAGTTCCGCGCCGACACCAGGTTCGAAGCGACCGACCACCGCCAGTTCAACCGCAACGGCGAGGCCTTCGATGTCGGCGAGACCTTCTCCGGCGTGCCCTATGAGACGGGGCTGGCGGCGGTGGAACGGGTGCGGCCGCTGGTCGGCGGCGACACCACCATGGCCAGGTTCGCGCTGCGCTGGATCCTGATGTTCGACGCGGTCACGGTCGCCATCCCCGGTGCCCGCAACGGGGCGCAGGCCAGGTCGAACGCCGAGGCTGCCGCCCTGCCCGCGCTGCCGGCCGCGACGATGGCCGAGCTGCGCGCCATCTACGACCAGGACATCAAGCCCTTCGTGCATCAGCGCTGGTGAGGGGAGCCCGGCCATGGCCAGCCCGATCGTCATCGACTCGCACCAGCATTTCTGGGACCCGGACAAGGGCGACTATGGCTGGCTGAGCGGCCCCTTCGCCCCGATCCGCCGGGTGTTCGCGCCGGCCGACCTGCGGCCGGCGCTGCAGGCCAACGGCGTCTCCGGCACCGTGCTGGTGCAGACCTGGAACGACCTGGGCGAGACCTGGGACTTCATCCGCACCGCGGCGGCGACGGATGAAGTCGCCGGGGTGGTCGGCTGGGTCGACCTGACCGATCCTGCGGTCGGGCAGGTGCTGGCCGAGCTGAAGGCGGCGCCGGAGGGGCGCTGGCTGGTCGGCATCCGCCACCTGATCCATGAGGAGGCGGACCCGAACTGGCTGCTGCGCGACGATGTGCGCCGCGGCCTGCGCGCGGTGGCCGATGCCGGGCTGGTCTACGACCTGGTGCCGAAGCTGCCGCATCTGCCGGCGGTGCTGCGCACGGTGGCGGATTTCCCCGACCTGCGTTTCGTCCTGGACCACATCGCCAAGCCGGACATCAAGGGCGGCGGCTTCGAGCCCTGGGCGGCGCTGATGCGCGGCTTCGCCATCCACCGCGACCATGTCTGGTGCAAGCTGTCGGGCATGATCACCGAGGCCGACTGGGAGCGCTGGTCGCCGGACGACCTGAAGCCCTTTGTCGCCGAGGCGCTGCGCATCTTCGGCGCCGACCGCTGCATGTTCGGCACCGACTGGCCGGTCTGCCTGGTCGCCGGCAGCTACGACCGGGTGGTGGGCGCGCTGAGGAGCTGCCTGGCGCACCTTACCGACGCCGAGCGGGCGCAGATCTTCGGCCGCTCGGCGATCGAGGCGTATCGGCTGCCGGGCCTGTACGACTGAGGCCGGGCCGCGAAACCTTGTCACGTCATGGCGAGCCCGAAGGGGCGTGGCCATGACGGAAAAGGGACTGAAGGCTGATCTCGAAGGCCACTCGTAGGAGCGGGCCGCCCGCCTTTGATTCCGGCCTTCACTTCATTGGCTCAGGATCACGTCGACGACGCACGCGACCGGATCCCCTTGTCTCACCGTGTCCCAAGCAGCCCGAAAAACGGACGGACGACCCCGGCCAGCAGGTCGCGGTCGGGATTGGTGCGCGCCAGGACCCGCAGGCCCACGATGATGCCCAAGGCGAGCCGCGAGACATCGGCTGCCGGTTGCCTGGTCAGGATCGATCCGTCGCGCTGCCCGGCCGCGACACAGCCGCGGACGGATGTCTCGATTGCGGCAAAGGCCCCGGCGACGACATCCCGGAAATCCGGGTCGTGCGGGGCCACCTCCAGCGCCGTGTTCACGATCAGGCATCCCTTGTGCAGCCGGTCGGCCAGCACCTCCTCGACATTCGCATCGAAAAACCGCTCCAGGGCGCGCAAGGGCGGGTCATTGCCGCCGAAGACCGCCGCGCCGGTTTCCTGCGTCAGGCGGACATAGCGGTCGAGTACGAGGCGGTAGATGGCTCTCTTGTCGCCGAACGCATTGTAGAGGCTCGGCGTCGTCAGTCCGGTGACCTCGGCGAGATCGCGCATCGACGTCGCCTCATAGCCGTTTTTCCAGAAGCGCTGCATGGCGGCGTCGAGCACCGCGTCCTCATCGAATTCCCTGGGCCTGGCCATCTGACTCCCTCGATCACCGGCGAGAGCGAAACCCCGCAGCCCCGTTTTATCACGGCCGTCATAAAAATCCATTGCCTGTTTTCTAACGATCGTTATAAAACACGTCAGGCCAGCGCCCTGCCCGGCCTCGACCACCGCAAACCGGAGACTCGACAGATGCCCGTTTGGTCCACGCTCCCCCGCCGAATCCGCCGGGTGGCGGCCGGCTTCGCCGCCAGCCTGATGCTGGGCGCCCTGCCAGCGCACGCCGCGATCACGCCCTTCCCGGCCGGCTTCCGCAGCGCGCAGGTGGCGAGCGCCGACGCGACGATCGCGGTCCGCGTCGGCGGCCACGGGCCCGCGGTGGTGCTGATCCACGGCTTCGGCGAGACCGGCGACATGTGGTCGCCGCTGGCCACCGCGCTGGCGCAGGACCACACCGTCATCGTGCCCGACCTGCGCGGCATGGGCCTGTCCTCCCACCCTGCCGGCGGCTACGACAAGCGGACGCAGGCCGGCGACATCCGCGCCGTCCTCGACTCGCTCGGCATCGACCGCGCCGACATCGTCGGCCACGACATCGGCGTGATGGTCGCCTACGCCTATGCGGCACGCTATCCGGACAAAACCAGCCGCCTGGTCGTGATCGACTCGCCGATACCCGGCATCCCGCCCTGGGACCAGATCGTTCGCATGCCCGCGTTGTGGCACTTCAACTTCGGCGGCCCGGACGCCGAGCGCCTGGTCGCCGGCCGCGAGCGCATCTATCTCGACCGCTTCTGGAACGAGTTCGCCGGCGACCCGTCGAAGGTCGACGAAGCGACCCGCCGCCACTACGCCGCGCTCTATGCCAGGCCCGGGGCGATGCATTCCGCCTTCGCCCAGTTCCTCGCGATCGACCGGACGGACGTGACCGACAACATCAAGGCGATGCAGACCAAGCTGGCGATGCCGGTGCTCGCCATCGGTGCCGAGAAGGCCTTCGGCGCCAGCATGGCGATCATCATGCGCAACGCGGCGACGAACGTGCGGGAGGTCATCGTGCCGAACGCCGGCCACTGGCTGATGGACGAAGCGCCCGCACCGACGATTGCCGCGGTGCAGGACTTCCTCGCAGCGCCCTGAAAATATGCGCCGCGCCTCTCCGACGGCCCGGTCTCGGCTCGTTGCGGACGCTCGACAACGCGGCCCGCGTCTCCGAAGCGGACATTTCCGGTGATCCAATCTCACCCGAAAGCGGACAGGACCGCTTCGGGGACAGCGATCCGGCTGGCGACATCACATGTCGAAGTAGAGCCGGATGGTCGTCTCCGCTCCGCGCGCCGTCGTCGACGAGCGGTCGGGGAAGACGCCGATGGCGATATCCTGCAGGCCGGCCGCCATCGGTGTTTCCTCGTTCATTTCCGGGCGGTTCATGAGGTCGGGCACGAACATCGGCAGCCCCTTGTAGTGCAGCTCGATCTCCAGCGAGTTGTCCCGTTCGGCCGCGCGGATCGAGACCGGTTCGCGGATGAGCTGGCCTTCCCGCAGAAGCTTTATCGTCTGGGCCGTGTTCGTCAGTCCCCGTTCGATGACATCCCTGGTCAGCCCCCATTCCTTCGCCCGCCGGTCCAGAGTCGCGGCGAGCTCGGTGAGCGCCTGTTCCGATTTCTGCCACAGGATGGTCTGCTGCCGGCCCGAGGCGATGCGGAAGATCAGCAACAGCCCGATGGCGGAGGCGAGGCCGATGGCGAGGCCGCTGTTGGTGAGGATGCCCAGCCATCCCGGCAGGGTGTCGAAATAGTCGATCGAGACCAGCCGCGTCAGCGGAAACAGCAGGCCGAGGCCGATCACGAAGATGAAACGGGTGTCGAGCGCGCGGGCGATCATCAGCTGGAGCCCGCTGGCCAGCATGATCGAGGCGGTGAACACGAGGAGGGCCCCGGCCACCGCCAGCGGCAGCCGCAGGAACAGGTCCGCCACCTTCGGCATGAAGGCCAGGCCGACAAGCACCGCCGCGCAGGCATAGGCGACGGCGCGAGAGGTGACGCCGGTCGCGATCGAGACCCCGACGAGGCTGGGGCCGATGTTCATGCCGGGCGCGCCGACCAGGCCGCCCACCGCGCACCCCAGGCCGTCCGCCAGCACGCCCTTGCGGATGTTGGCGAAGTTCGGCCGGTCCCACGACGCGTCATTGGCCTTCTGGCAGGTGCTGACGACGCCGACGGTGCGGATCGCGGCGGCGAGCCCGGCAGCGATGAAGGCCGGCATGAGGCCCGGATCCGTATGGAACGCGATGTAGTTCGGGTTCGGCACCGCGAACCATGGTGCCGCGCCCAGCGTCGAGAGCGTCCCGGCGTCGAACAGCCCCGCCGCGAACGCAGCGGCGATGCCGGTGAGCATGCCGAGCAGCGAGCAGATGAGCTTCCAGACCCCCCTGCCCCAGACGGTGAAGCCGACCGCCACCGAGAAGGTCAGGGCCGCGACCATGACATGGCCGGGGAACAACGCCGTGCGCTCGCCCCCGACATCGAGCGCGTGCTGCAGGCCGACGATGCCGAGCTCGAGCGCGATGATGCAGATGGTGAGGCCGCTGATGGTCGGCTGCATGATGATGCGCAGCCGATGCAGGAAGCACGCGATCAGGATCTCCGCCAGTCCGGCGCAGACCGTCATGCAGGCCACCGCGGGAAGGCCGCCGGCCTTTGCCGCGAGGATCGAGGGCCCGAGATAGATCGCGGAGAACACCGGCGGCCCGAGAAAGCCCGAGCCGACCGGACCGCGATGCAGCGCCTGCAGCACCGTGCCGATCGCGGAGGCGATCATCGCCATGCTCACGACGCTGCGCGCCGTTTCCGCGTCGGCTCCCGCCACCCGGACCACGATGACGACGATGACGAGGTAGACGCAGAGCAGGAAGGCGTACTGGAAGGCCAGCAGCACGAGATGAAGCGGCGGCGGCGTCTGGTCGACCCCAACGGTGATGTTGGCGGGCGGCTTCGGCATGGGCTCCCCAAGGCGCCGCGCTTCCCGAGCCCGCGCCGGCGCCCATCTGGAACCGCGAGCGATATGAGTCACCAACGCCTGCACGATGGCCTAGAATTCGGGCAACGGGTACCCACCGATTCGGCCAAGGCGTACCCAACTTGGATCAGGGGAGGCTTCGCGTGACCGAGAGCCCTCGGCCCATCCGCATCTGGTACCAGAGCTTCATCGATCCGGAGGCGCAGGCACCCTATTTCCGACGCCTGCGCGCGCATCTCGACTCGCGGAAGGCCCCCGATACCGTCATCGACATCCATGGCTTGTCGCCGCCGGACCGCCATTTCCATCCGATCACCGAGTTCCGCGGCGCCCACCAGACCATCCGCAATGCCATCCGGGCGGAGAAGGAAGGCTACGACGCCTTCGTCATCGGCCATTTCCCCGATCCCGGCCTGCAGGAGTGCCGCGGCGCGGTCGATATTCCCGTCATCGGCCTCGGCGAAGCCACGCTGCTCCATGGCTGCATGCTCGGGCGCAGGATCGGGCTGATCACGATCAATCCCGTCTTCGTTCCGATCATCGAGGCGCAGGTCATCGCCTACGGCCTGCAGCAGCGCGTGGTCGGGGTGACGGCGATCGAAGCCGATGTCGAACGCTTCATGCGGGCGTTCGAAGAGCCGAAGATCGAGGAGCAGGTGCGCGATGAGTTCGAGGCCCTGGTCGGGCCCTATGTCGCTGCCGGCGCGGACGTCATCATTCCGTCCGGCGGCATGCCGATGCTGCTCTTCGCGCAGAGGCAGCCCTTCACCGTCGGCGGAGCCGTGGTTCTGGAAGGCATCGCCGCCGTGCTCAAGATGGCCGAGATGGCCGTGGCGATGCACCGCTTCACGCATGTGCCCGCCGGCCGCAGCGGGCAGTACCGCCTTGCGTCTCCCGGAGCCATCTCAGACTTTCTCGGGGGCTGAAGCACAAGACTGCCGGCGCAGGGGCCGTCGACCCGACGTGTCGAGCAGGACGGCCTGCCAGGAATCCAGGCCGGATCGGGTCGGGCCCGGGCCGCGCCGAATTCCGCCTCCGGCTACAGCGTCTTCAGCATCCCGCCATCGACGAAATAGGTCGACCCGACGCTGTAGCTGGCCTTGTCGGAGCACAGGAAGACGAAGAAATGCGCCAGCTCCTGCGGCGTGCCGAAGCGCTTGATCGCCGCGTGCTCGTCCGCCACGCCCTGCAGGTAGCCTTCCCAGTTGCCGCCGCTATCCGCGGTCAGTTGCTTCGCGGTCTTGATCCAGTCCGGCGTCAGGATCAGGCCCGGGTTCACGCAGTTCACGCGGATGTTGTCCTTCACCACCTCGGTGGCGAGGGTCTTGGAGAACATCATCAGCGCCGATTTGGTGACGTTGTAGATCGGCTCGTACCACAAGGGCTGCACCGCGCAGATCGAGGCGTTGTGCAGGATCACGCCGCCGCCGCGCCGCTTCATGCCCGGCACCAGGCCGCGCGCCAGCCGCACCGCCGCCATCACATGCAGGTCCCAATAGGCCTGCCACTTCTCGTCCGGCGCCTCCAGGATCGTCTCATTCGACCCGGTGCCGGCGTTGTTGATCAGGATGTCGGCGCCGCCGAACTCGCGCTCCGCTGCGGCCACGAGCGCGTCGGTGCCGGCGCTGGTGGCGACGTCGCAGGCCACAGCCAAGCTGCGCACGCCGTGCCGGTCCGCCAGCGCCTTGGCCTCCGCCTCCAGCCGTTCTGCCTGGCGCGCCGCCAGCACGATATGGGCGCCTTCGGCCGCCAGCCCGTCGGCGACCGCGAGGCCGATGCCGACGCTGGCGCCGGTGATGACGGCGACCTTGCCGCGCAATCCGAGATCCATGGCCTGTTCCCCCTCCCCTGTCGGGGCTATTTCGCGATCAGGATCTTGCCGCGATCGAGCGTGATGGCCACCGCAAGGATGAGGACGGCGCCGAACACCATCTGCTGGGCGAAGATGTTGACGCCGAGGAAGGTCATGCCGATGCGGACGACCGAGACGGTCAGCGCGCCGACCAGGGTGCGGCCGATGCCGCCGATGCCGCCGGTGATCGCGGTGCCGCCGACCAGCACCGCCGAGATCGCGGGCAGCAGCAGTTGGTTGGCGACGGTGGGCGACCCGCTGGCCAGCCGCGCCGACAGCAGGATGCCGGCCAGGGCGGCGAAGGCGCCGGACAGGACGAAGGCCAGGATCTTGTGCCGGTTGACGCGGATGCCGGCCGCCCAGGCCGCCGGCTCCCCCGCCCCGATCGCCAGGCTGTAGCGGCCGAAGCGGCTGTAGCGTTGCAGGTAGACGCCGATCGCCAGCGCGACCATGCCGATGCCGATGATGTTCGGCACCCCGGCGGTGCTGGCGGTGATCCAGTCCAGGAGGTCGCGCGTGTCGGCCGCGATGGCGATGTTGCGGGCGTCTGAGATGTAGAGCGCGACGCCGCCGACCACGCCGCCGGTGGCCAGGGTGGCGATGAAGGACGGCACCCGCAGCCGGACATGGACGAAGCCGCTGACCAGCCCGGCGATGGCGCCGGCGGCCAGGGCCACGGCGAAGGCGCCGACGCCGATCCGCGGCAGCAGCAGCGCGACGATGACGGTGGAGAGCGAGCACACCGACGGGATCGACAGGTCGATGCTGCCGAGCAGGATGACGAAGGTCACCCCCGCGGCCAGGGTGAACAGGGTGGTGGTGTCGGCCAGGATGACCAGCAGCGTATCGGGCGAGCCGAAGCTCGGCGCGGCGATGGCGATCGCCACCACCAGCAGCAGCAGGAACAGCGCCGGCGCGGCGCCGCGCAGGGCAGCGGGATCGAGCAGGCGGGTCATACCATGTGTCCGATCAGGTCGACCTGGGACGGCTTGCGGCCGGGTTCGGCGCTCAGCCGGGCGGTGACGGCGCCGTCGCGCATCGCCAGCACGGTGTGGCTGAGGCCGATCGTCTCCTCCAGCGTGTCGGCGATCAGGATCACCGAGACGCCCTCGGCGCACAGCGACCGGATCAGGCGGAAGACCTCCTCCTTGGCGCCGACATCGATGCCGCGGGTCGGGTGGTCGAGGATCAGGATCCGCGACTGCGCCGTCAGCCACTTGGCCAGCACCACCTTCTGCTGGTTGCCGCCCGACAGCGACAGGCAGGGCGCGTCCGGCCCGGCGGCGCGGATCGCAAGACGCTGGGTCCAGTCCTGCGCCAGGGCCCGCTCGCGGACACGGCTCAGCCCCACCGGGCCCTCCGCCACCTCCAGCCGCGCCAGGGTCATGTTCGAGGCGACCGACAGCATCATCACCAGCCCCTCGACCCGGCGCTCGCTGGGGATGAAGCCGATGCCGTGACCGACCGCGTCGGCCGGGGAGGCGAAGCGCACCGCCTTGCCACCGACCTCCAGCGTCCCGGCGGTGGGCTGGACGAAGCCGAAGAAGCTGCGCACCAGCTCCTCCCGCCCCGAGCCGATGACGCCGGCGATGCCCAGCACCTCGCCGCGCCGCAGCGTCAGGTCGATGTCGCGGTACTTGCCCGCGCAGCACAGCCCTTTGGCCTGCAGCACGATCTCATCCTGCGGCGGGCGCTGCTCCGACTCCCGGTAGTATTCGGCATGAACCTCGCGCCCGACCATGATCCGGTGCAGGGTCGGGACATCGGCCTCCGCCGCCGGCATCTCGGCCACCACGCCGCCATCCTTCATCACGTAGATGCGGTCGCTGATCGCCAGCACCTCGTCCAGCCGGTGCGAGACGAAGACGAAGCTGGCCCGGCTCTTCAGCGCCCGGACGCGGGAGAACAGGAGGTCGATCTCCGCCTGCTCCAGCACCGAGGTCGGCTCGTCCAACAGGATCACCAGGTCACCCTCGACCCGGTCCTCCAGCGCCAGCGCCTTGGCCAGCTCGACCATCTGGCGGGCGGCGAAGCTGAGGTCCTGCGCCCGGGTGGCGGGGTCGATGTCGAGCCCGACCTTCTCGAGCTGCCGGCGCGCCGCGGCGTTCAGCCGGCGCCAGTCGATCAGGCCGAGGCGGATGAAGTCCTGCTCCTGCCCCAGGAAGATGTTCTCGGCGACGCTGAGGTTCAGCAGCAGCGACTGCTCCTGGAACACCATGGCGATGCCGCGGGCATTGGCCTGGCGCGGATCGGCAAGGTGCAGCGCCTGGCCGTCGCGGCGCAGCTCGCCGCCGGAGGGCTGCTGCACCCCGGCCAGGATGCGCATCAGCGTCGACTTGCCGGCGCCGTTCTCGCCGACCAGCCCGACCACCTCGCGCGGCCGGATCTCGACATCGACGCCCTTCAGCGCCTGGACGCTGCCGAAGGATTTCTGGAGGGCGATGGCCTGCAGCATGGCGTCACTTCACGATGCGGAGCTGCGACCGGTCGAGCGACAGCGCGACCGCGACGATGATCATCAGGCCCTGGGCGGCCTGCTGCAGATAGGGCGGGATGCCCAGCAGCACCATGCCGTTGGCCAGGACGGCGACGATCAGCACGCCGATCAGCGCGTTTAGCACGCCCCCCTGCCCGCCCATCAGCGAGGTGCCGCCGACCACCACGGCGGTGATCGTGGTGAACAGCCGGCCGGTGCCGATCTCGGCATTGGCCAGGCCCAGCTGCGCCGCCGCCAGAACGCTGGCCAGGCCGTAGAAGGTTCCGGCCAGGGCGAAGGCGATGACCTTGGTGCGCCGGATCGGCACGCCGGACAGCGCCGCCAGGTCCTCGCCGCCGCCGATGGCGTAGACGTGACGGCCGAAGCGGGTCTGGGTCTGGATCACCCAGGCCACGCCCAGCGCCGCCAGCGCGATCCAGACCGACAGCGGCATCCCCGCCAGCCGGGTCAGGGCCAGGGCGCGGATATCGGGGTCGAGGATCCGCACCGACCCGCCGCCGAGCAGGATGGTGGCGGTGCCGAGGCCGATGAACCAGCTGCCGATCGTCGCCATGAAGGACGGGATCCTGAGGCCGACATGCAGCGCGCCGTTGAACAGCCCCATGGCGGTGCCGGCGGCGATCGCGACCGGCACGGCGGCCAGGCCGATGTCGAAGCCGCCGCCCGAGTCATTCGCCACCAGCAGGGTCAGCACGATCGCCGCCACCGCCATCATGCCCTCGATCGACAGGTCGATGCTGCCGAGCAGGATGATGAAGGTGGCGCCGAGCGTCAGCACCAGCGGGATCGAGGCGGCGGTGGCCACCCGGACGAAGTTGCCGGTGCTGAGGAAGTTCGGGTTGGCCAGGCCGAGCAGCAGGCACAGCGCAACCAGCACGATCAGCGGCGCCGCCAGGCGCAGGCGCCGCTCCAGCTTCGCCCGGCCGGCGGCGGTGCGCGGACGGGCCGCCTCCGCCGCCGGTGCGGTGTGGGACTGCACGGACACGCGGCCTCCGTCAGCCCGGGCGGACCTGGCCGGTGACCCGGCCCCACAGGTCGTCGTAGTCGATCTTCGGCTCGGATTCGATGTTCGACTTGTAGAAGGCCTCGACATTCTCCTTCGTCACCACGATGCCTTGGCCGTAGAACTCGCGGTGCTCCTTCGGCTCCTTGGCCGGGTCGAACTTGCCGAGCGAGGCGGCATAGGGGATGGCCAGGCCCATGCTGCCCTGCCAGTAGGGGTCGGAGGACACGGTGGCGGCGAACTCGCCGGACTTCACGCCCTCGACCGCCGCCTTGATGCCGTCGATGCCGGTGACCGGCACCTTGCCGGCCAGCCCCTCCGCCCGCAGCGCCTCGAGCGCGCCGACGCCCATGTCGTCATTGGCGGCCCAGACGCCCTTGATCTCGTCGCCGAACCGGGTCAGCCAGGCAGCGACCACGTCATAGGCCTTGGTCGACTGCCAGTCGGCGACCTGGAAGTCGAGCAGCTTCACGTCAGGATGGGCCGCGATCACCTTGTCCAGCCCGGCCTTGCGGGCGATCGCCACGGTGTTGGAGATGATGCCGCCCAGCGCGACGATGCCGCCCTTGCCGCCGATCGACTTGACCAGCGCCTCGCCGGTTTCGGCGCCATAGCGCTCGCCGTCGAAGGTGACGAAGGCGGTGTAGTACGGGTTGTGGTCCCAGGGGTGCAGGTCGGCCGGCTTGTTCCACTGCGACATGACGTAGACCTTGGCGGCGGCGCAGGCCTCGACTATCGGCGTCGCGTCGGCCGAATCATTCGGGTCCAGGTTCAGCACCATGTTGCCGCCGGTCTTGGCCAGGATCGCCCGGATGTCGGCCAGCCCCTTCTCGCTGTCGCCCTCGGTCACCAGCGTGACCAGCTCGAGCCCGACCGACTTGGCATAGGTCTCGGCGCCCTGCTTCCAGGCGGCGTGATAGGGGTTGGAGAGGGACCGGATCGAGGTCACCAGCGTCGGCTTGTCGGCGGCGAAACCACGGCGGATGAAGCCGGCAGGGGCGGCCAGGCCGACGCCGAGGGCCGCGGCCCCCTTCAGCGCGCCGCGCCGGGTCAGGGACATCGAAAGCGGAATGCGTCCATCCTTCATGATCGTCTCTCCCTGAAATATTTTTGCGTTGACTAGCTATGCACTAGGTGTGACTAGCTATGCATCGACCGCTTCCGCCGTCAATCGGAAAACGTCGTATCTATGGAGCCGCGATGACGCGATCGAAGAAATACGCCTCCTCCACCGACGTGGCGCGGCTGGCGGGGGTGTCGCAATCGGCGGTGTCGCGCACCTACAAGCCGGGCGCCAGCGTGTCGGAGGAGACGCGGGCCAAGGTGCTGGCGGCGGCCGAGCAGCTCGACTACCGGCCCAGCCTGATCCCACAGATCATGCTGACCCAGCGCTCCCACCTGGTCGCGATCGTCATCGGCGGCATGTACAACCCGTTCTACGCGACGGTGCTGGAACAGTTCACCAGCCGGCTGCAGGCCGGCGGCTGGCAGGTGCTGCTGCTGCATGTCGACAGCGGCCATTCCTTCGACGCGGCGCTCCCGCGCCTGGCCAGCTACCGGGTCGATGCGATCGTCAGCGCCCTGGCGGTGCTGGGGCCGGACACGGCGGAGGCGCTGGCCCGGTTCCGGATCCCGGTGATCTCGTTCAACACCCCGGCGCAGAACGATTTCCTGTCTTCGGTGTGCTGCGACAATGACGGCGCAGCGCGGGCAGCAGCGGATCTGTTCGTGGCCCGCGGCGCCCGGCGCTTCGGCTACATCGCCGGCCCGGCCGACAGCCCGGCCAACCAGGACCGGCTGGGCGGCTTTCGCGACCGGCTGCGCGAGCTGGGCCTGCCCGAGCCGGTCGTGATCGGCGGCCATTTCCGCTACGAGGGCGGCTACGCCTCGGCGCTGCAGATGTGCGCCGGGCCGGACCGGCCGGACGCGGTCTTCTGCGCCAACGACCTGGTGGCGATCGGTGCCGTCGACGCGCTGCGCCGGGAGCTGCGGCTGAAGGTGCCGGAGGATGTGATGATCGCCGGCTTCGACGACATCCCGGCCGCCGGCTATGCCGGCTACGACCTGACCACCTTCGTCCATGACGCCGCGCGCATGGTCGACGAGTCGCTGAAGATCCTGCGCGCCGCCACCGCCGCCCCGCCTGAGGCGCATGAGCACCGGGTCGTGGTGCCGGCGATGCTGATCGAGCGCGGCACCACCGCGCGGCGCGCCTGAACCGGACAGGAGAGGACCATGATCATCGGCGCCCGCTTTCCCGGCCGCTACCTGCAGGGCCCCGGCATCGTCGCCCGGCTGGGGACAGAGCTCGCGGGCTTCGGCGACCGGGCCGTCATCGTGCTCGACCGCGGCGTGTATGACCTGCTGGCGGACACGCTGCGCGCCGCCTGCGACGGCCACCTGGCGATCGAGCTGATCCGCCATGGCGGCGAATGCTCGAAGGAGGAGATCGCGTCGGTGGCCGCGGCTGCCCGCGGCGCCGGCGCCGGGGTCGTGCTCGGCGTCGGCGGCGGCAAGGCACTGGACACCGCCAAGGCGGCGGCGCATGAGGCCGGCGCCGCCTGCGTGGTGATGCCGACCATCGCCGCCTCGGACGCGCCCTGCAGCGCGCTGGCCGTGGTCTACAAGCCGGACGGGTCGGTCGATCACGACTACTTCCTGCCGCGCAACCCGGACCTGGTGATCGTCGACACCGAGATCGTCGCCAGGGCCCCTGCCCGCTTTCTGGCCGCCGGGATCGGCGACGCGCTGGCGACGTATTACGAGGCCGAGGCCTGCCGCCGCAGCGGCGCGCTGAACTGCCTCGGCGTCCGCGGCGTGCCCCTGGCCTATGAAATCGCCCGGCTGTGCCGCGACACGGTGTTCGAGTTCGGCGTCGCCGCCCTGGCGGAGTGCGACGCCCAGGTCCCAGGCCCGGCCTTCGAGCGGATCATCGAGGCCAACATCTTGCTGAGCGGCCTGGGCTTCGAATCCGGCGGCGTCGCCGGTGCCCACGCCATCCATCACGGCCTCTCGGAGCTGGAGGAGGTGCACCACCACCTGCATGGCGAGAAGGTGGCCATCGGCGTGCTGGCCGAACTCAAGCTTCAAGGCGTGCCGGAGGCGGAGTACCGCCGGGTGCGCGACTTCTGCGCCGCGGTGCGGCTGCCGACCCGGCTGCGCGACATCGGCATCGTCGACGCCACCGAGGCGAAGCTGCGGATCGTGGCCGAGCGCGCCTGCCGCCCCGGCGAGATCATGCACAACGAGGCCATGCCCGTGACCGCCGAGATGGTGGTCCGCGTCCTGCGCGAGCTGGTGTGACACGAGGAGATGAAGGCCCATCGTCATGGCGAGGAGCGCAGCGACGTGGCCATCCAGGGCCGCTCGCACCGGCCCCTGGGTGGCCACGCCCCTTCGGGGCTCGCCATGACGGTTCCAAAAACCACGATAGGGAGGTCCAAATGGACGAAATCAACGCAACCTTCCGGCCGGACCTCTTCGCCGGCCGGCGCCTGCTGGTGTCCGGCGCGTCGAGCGGCATCGGCCTCGCCGTGGCCCGCGGCTTCCGCGATGTCGGGGCCGAGGTCACCGCCACCGGCAGCTCGGAGGCCAAGCTGGCGGCGGCGCGGGCGGATGGCCGCAACGACGGCATCCGCTTCGCCCCGCTGGATGTGCGCGACCCGGCGGCGATCACCGGCTTCGTCGGCGCCCTGCCCGGCCTGGACATCCTGGTCAACGCCGCCGGCATCGCCCGGCCGGAGGCGGAGTTCACCGAGGCCACCTATCTCGAGGTGATCGAGGTCAACCTGAACAGCGTCATGCGCCTGTCGATGGCGGCGCGGCCGCATCTCGCGGCCAGCCGCGGCAGCATCATCAACTTCGCTTCGATGCTGAGCTACCTGGCCGATCCCAGCGTCCCGGCCTATGGCGCCAGCAAGACCGGCGTGGTCGGGCTGACCCGGCACCTGGCCCATGCCTTCGGGCCGGAGGGCATCCGGGTCAACGCCATCTCGCCCGGCTACCACCGCACCGACATGACCAAGCCGCTGTGGTCGGAGCCGGAGGCAGCGGCGCGGATCGCCGCGCGATCGGCCCTGAAGCGCTGGGGCGAGGCCGAGGACCTGGTCGGCACTGCCCTGTTCCTCGCCTCCCCCGCCGCCGCCTTCCTGACCGGCGCCGACGTCCCGGTCGATGGCGGCTATGTGACCGGCTGAGCCGCCGCCCAGGTTTCCGCGATCGCTATCACGGCAGCGTTGACCGGGCCGCTGGTGATCGAGGGGATGACCGAGGCGTCGACCATGAACAGGCCGTCGATGCCATGCACCCCGAGCGACGCGTCGACCACCGGCCCCAGGCTGCAGGTGCCGACCGGGTGGTGATGGGTCATCGCCGCCCGCGCCAGGAAGGCATCGAGATCGGCATCCGCCTCCACCCCCGGTCCGGGCAGGGTCTCGCCGTCGCTCCATTCCGACAGCGGCGCAGCCCGGCCGACGGTGCGGGCCAGGCGCAGCGCCGCGCGGAAGGTGCGGCGGTCGTGCTCTGTCGAGAGATAGGCGGGATCAATGGTCGGGGCATCCGCCACCGACGGGCCGCCGGGGCGGATCGCGCCGCGGCTGGTCGGGTGGGTGACGCCGCACAGGATGGTGTAGGCGGTGCCGGCCGCCGGCCGGGCGAAGGCTTCGGTCACCACCGGCAAGACGACGCAGGCCAGGGCGATGTCCGGCGCGCCTTCCGTCCGGGCCGGGTCGTCGCTGTGCAGATACATCAGCGATTCCGAATGCTGCAGCCGCGACGGCGCCACCGGCCGGCGGGCGCGGTAGACGTTGCCGGCCGCCAGCAGATGGTCGTGCAGGTTGCGCCCGACCTCCGGCAGATCGTGCCGGCAGGCGATGCCGGCATCGCGCAGGGTCTCCGGATCGCCGATGCCGGAGCGCATCAGCAGCAGCGGCGAGGCGACCGCGCCGGCGCAGACCACGATCCGGTCCGCGGTCACGATCTCCTCCGCCCCGTCCCGGGTGATCCGGACGCCGCGGGCGCGACCGGCCTGCAGCACCAGCTCATGGACCAGGATCTCGGTCAGCAGCGTCAGGTTCGGGCGGCCGAGCACCGGCGCGAGATAGGCATCGGCGACGCTGAGGCGCCGCCCGTTGCGGATGGTCAGCTGGTTCGGCGCCACGCCGGCCAGCGGCCCGGCATTGTGGTCGCCGAGCCAGGGCACGCCGATCGCCAGGCCGGCGGCCATGTAGTCGCGGACCAGCGGGTGGATCTGCTCGTCCGGCAGCAGCACGTCGAGCGGGCCGGCGTCGCCACGCACGGCCGAGGCGCCGCCGGAGAACCGCTCGCTGCGGCGGAAGGCCGGCAGCAGCGCCTCATGACTCCAGCCCGGCCCGCCCGCCGCGGCCCAGGGCGCGAAATCGTCGGGATGGCCTCGGACATGCGCCATGGCGTGCAGGCAGCTGGAGCCGCCGACGATCCGGCCGCGCGGCCAGTCATGGACGCGGCCGGCAGTGCCCGGCTGCGGCACGGTGCGATAGGCCCAGTCATAGACCCGCCCCTGCAGGAACGGCCATTGCGCCGGCACGGCGATGTCCGGGTCGGACGGCATGGCCCCGGCCTCGACCAGGCCGACGGACAGGGTCGGATCCTCGCTGAGCCGCGCCGCCACCACCGAGCCGGCGGAGCCGGCGCCGATCACCAGCACGTCGAAACCGGCCATGCGCGCCCCGCTGCGATGGAAAGGCGTCAGGCCACGGCCATGCCGGGGCCGAGGCGGTCGAGGATCTGGCGCTGCACGGCGCCGAGATGGGCCCGCATCGCCTGCTCCGCCGCGTCCGGGTCGCGCGCGGCGATGGCGTCGGCGATCGCCTTGTGCTCGGCGTCGCGCTGGCGCAGCCGGTTCGGGCAGTTCGGGTTGTCGCTGTTGCCGAAGCGCAGCCGGGCATCGGTCGCCACCTGGCGGATCAGGGCGTAGAGCTCGGTCGCCAGGCTGTTGCGGGCGCCGGCCGCGACCGCCTTGTGGAACGACAGGTCAACCGCCCCGGCCGAGGCGCCGGGCGGCGTGCTGGCGGCGCGCTGGATGCGCATGATCTCGAAGGGCGAGGCGCGCAGCGCGGCCAGCCGGGCCAGCGCCGGCTCCAGCATCATGCGCAGCTCGATGATCTCGACCGGGTTGGTGTCGCGGGCGAGGTCGTCGCCCCGCCGCGGCGCCGCATTCCGCGGCCGCCCGGCCCGCGCCGGCTCCAGTTCCCCCGCTGCGCGCAGCTGGTCGAGCGCCTGCCGCAGCCGGTGGCGCTTGATGTTCAGCCGCTCCGCCAGGGCCCGTTCGGACGGCTTGCCCTGGCCGGCGGCGAGGATGTCGCGCACCGCCGCGACGATCTCGGCGAGGCTGTCGTCACGGGTCGAGGGATCGGGCGTCTGATCGTCGGCGTTCGGGTGATCGGAAGGCGCCGATCGGTTCATCCTGGTCCCTCTGGCTTGGTTCTTGGCGTCCGTCTCTGCGACCACCATAGCAACCATTTACCATGGTTGACAAGAATGGTTGGCGGTGGTCGAGTTGATCCAGCAAGCGCCGCCCAGACCGGCGCACCCCGACAGGAGGCTTCCGGTGACCCCCGCCGCAGGCTACGACACCGTCATCGTCGGCGCCGGCTCCGCCGGCTGCGTCCTCGCCGCCCGGCTGAGCGAGGATCCGGCACGGCGCGTGCTGCTGCTGGAGGCCGGCGGCTGGGACCGCGACCCCTGGATCCACATTCCGCTGGGCTGGGGCAAGATCCTGCAGAAGCGGCTGCATGATTGGGGCTACTTCAACGAGCCCGAGGACAATGTCGACGGCCGCCGGGTGGAATGCGCCCGCGGCAAGGTGGTCGGCGGCTCCTCCTCCACCAACGCCATGGCCTATGTCCGCGGCAATCCCGGCGACTACAACCGCTGGGCCGCGGCCGGGCTGGACGAGTGGTCCCATGCCCACGCCCTGCCCTATTTCCGGCGCCTGGAGAACTGGGAAGGCGGCGCCGATGCCTGGCGCGGCGGCGACGGCCCGATGCGGGTGCAGAACTGCCGCTACCAGGACCCGCTGCTCGAGGCCTATGCCGCCGCCGGGCAGGCCGCCGGTCATGGCTGGACCGAGGATTACAACGGCGCCCGGCAAGAGGGCTTCGGCCGGCTGCAGATGACCATCCGCAACGGCCGGCGCTGCAGTGCCGCGACCGCCTATCTGCGCCCGGCGCTGCGGCGGCCGAACCTGACGGTGTCGGTCGGGTCGATGGCCACCCGCATCCTGCTCGAAGGCACCCGCGCGGTCGGAATCGAATACATCAAGGACGGGCAGGCCCTGACCGCCCGGGCGGATCGCGAGGTGATCCTGTCCGGCGGCGTCATCAACAGCCCACAGCTGCTGATGCTGTCCGGCATCGGCGACCCGGATCAGCTGGCGGCGCAGGGCATCGGCACCCGCATTCCGCTCAAGGGCGTCGGCCGCAACCTGCAGGACCATGTCTCGACCATCCTGATGTATGCGCGCCGCGAGCCGGGGCCGTTCCACCGGATGATGCGGGCCGACCGGATCGCGCTGGAGCTCGGCAAGGCCTATGCCTTCGGCAAGGGCTTCGCCGCCGACGTGCCGGGGGGCGTGGTCGCCTTCCTGAAGAGCCGGGCGGAGCGGGCGCTGCCCGACGTGCAGTTCCTGCTGACGGCGGCACCACTCGGCGCCTGGCCCTATTTCAAGCCGTTCAAGCAGCCCTTCACCGATGCCTTCGCCTGCCGCGTGGTGGCGATCCAGCCGGAAAGCCGCGGCACCGTCTCCCTCGCCTCGGCCGACCCGATGGCGGCGCCGCTGATCCGCCAGAACTTCCTGGCGACCGAGGCGGACTGGGCCAGCCTGCGCGCCGGCATCCGGATGGCGCGGGAGGTGATGGCGCAAGGCCCGATGGCCCGCTTCGTCGCCCGCGAATCCGCTCCGGGCTCGGGCAAAACATCGGATGCCGAGATCGACGCCTATATCCGCGCCAGCTCGATCACCGTGCACCACCCGCTCGGCACCTGCCGCATGGGCGTGTCGGCCGATGATGGGGCGGTGGTCGACCCGCAGCTGCGGGTGCATGGCGCCGCAGGGCTGCGCGTGGTCGACGCCGCGGTGATGCCCGACCTGACCTGCGGCAACATCAACGCCCCGGTGCTGATGATCGCCGAGCGCGCCGCCGACCTGATCCGCGGCGTGCCGACGCTGGCGCCGGTGCCGATCCCAACCAATGAAACAACCAATCTCCAACCATATGCCATTCAACCAAACAATATGGTTGATACGGTCCGCCAAGGGGCATACCGTCATGGCTAAGGCCGGACAAACGATCCGAGACAGGGGAGCAACATGACGGACACACGCGCCGCGGCGCAATCGGCGTCCAATCGCGATGCCGCCCTGAAGGCGCTGTACGACGACGTCTTCACCAAGAACATGTTCCCGTTCTGGGCCAGCTCGACCGACGTCGACCATGACGAGATCAAGCAGCTGATGGGCACCCAGAAGGCGCTGCCCTTCCTGTGGAGCTACAAGGACGACATCGCGCCGATCCTGCAGCGCTCCGCCGAGCTGATCCACATGGACGATTCCGAGCGGCGCTCGCTGATCCTGGTCAATCCCGGCCTGTCGCCGCGGCGGGCGACGGTCAGCACCATGTACACCGCCTATCGCCTGAACGACCCGAACGAGGTGATGCCGCCGCACCGGCATTCGCCCAGCGCCATCCGCTTCGGCCTGACCGGCAAGAGCAACTTCACCGGCGTCGAGGGCGAGGACATCACCTTCGGCCCGGGCGACATGGTGCTGACGCCGATCGATGCCTGGCACAACCACGGCAACACGGGCGACGAGCCGGCGGTCAACCTGTCGGTCCTGGACCTGCCGCTGGTCGAGACCCTGAACGCGGTCTATTTCGAGCACGACTATGCCGAGAGCGGCGTCGCCAAGAAGGTGCAGAGCGCCCGCTTCCCGGACGACTATTCCGCCCGCGTCTACGGCGCCGGCGGGCTGCGGCCGCGCTTCATCGACCATCATCGCGGCTCCGGCCTGTCGTCGCCGATGTATGTCTATCGCTGGGACGCGATGCGGGAGCAGCTGGAGCGGTTCAAGGACTGGGACGGCGACCCGTATGAGGCGCTGATGATCGAATATGTCGACCCGCTGACCGGCGGGCCGGTGTTCAAGACCATCACCTTCTTCGCCCAGATGCTGCGGCCGGGCGAGCGCACCCGCCCGCTGCGCCAGACCGCCAGCCTGCTGGTGGCGCCGTTCCAGGGCAGCGGCCATTCCATCGTCGACGGCAAGCGCTTCGATTGGACCGAGTTCGACACGCTGGCGGTGCCGGGCGGGTCGTGGTGCGAGCATGTGAACGGGTCGGAGACCGAGCCCGCGATCCTGTTCGTGGCCAGCGACGAGCCGGCGCAGAAGGCCTTCAGCCTGTTCCGCAAATGGGGCCGCGACGCCAGCGGCGACGTCGTCCGCATGCTCTGACCGGCCCGGTCCGGCCTCTCTCCTCCCTCGAACGATCCGAGGCCCCTTTGCCGAGTTCCGCCAACACCACCCTCGTCTCGCATATCGACTGCCCCGGCGGCGGCCAGGTCTGGGTCGAGGGCACGACGCTGTATATCGGCCATATGCGCTGGCCCAGCGGCACGACCATCGTCGACGTCGCCGATCCGCGGAACCCGGAGGTGGTCGCCCGGCTGGAGCTGCCCGAGGGCTGGCACTCGCACAAGGTGCGGGTGAAGGACGGCATCATGATCGTCAACCACGAGAAGCTGGGCCAGAGCGGCCCGAAGGAGTTCGGCGGCGGCATCGCGATCTATGACGTCTCCCGGCCCAGCGCGCCGAAGCTGATCTCGAAATGGATGACCGCCGGCCGCGGCGTCCACCGTTACGATTTCGACGGCCGCTACGCCTATATCTCGCCGACCGCAGAAGGCTATGTCGGCAACATCGTCATGATCCTGGACCTGATCGACCCCGCCCGGCCGGTCGAGGTCGGGCGCTGGTGGATCCCCGGCCAATGGACCGGCGGCGGCGAGGAATACCCCTGGAGCGAGTATGTCTCGCCGCGCTGCCACCACCCGATCCGGGCCGGCGACCGGCTGTATGTCAGCTACTGGCACCATGGGCTGTTCATCCTCGACATCGCCGACATGGCGCGGCCGAAGCTGATCTCGCAGCTGAACACCAGCCCGTCCTTCCCGCACCCGACCCACACCTGCCTGCCGGTCTCGCAACCGCTGAAGGGCCGCAAGATCATGGTGGTGGCCGACGAGGACGTGGCCAAGCTGCGGCCGTCGCCGCCCGCCTTCACCTGGATCTACGACATCACCGATGAGCGGCTGCCGCTGCCGATCGCGACCTTCCAGGTGCCGGGGCTGGACCGGGACGGCTCGCCGCAGCCGGCGATGACCGGCTGCCACCAGCCGTCGGAGCGCTTCACCGGCACCGTCATCCCCTTCGCCTGGTTCGCGCAGGGGCTGCGGCTGGTCGACATCGCCGACCCCTTCGCCCCGCGCGAGGTCGGCCATTTCCTGCCCGACCCGCCGGCCGGCGAGGAGCGGGCATCGTCGAACGACGTCACCATCGACGATCGCGGCCTGATCTACCTGATCGACCGGATCAACGGCGTCGACATCATCGAAACCAGCGCCTTCTGAGGGGACTCCGCCGTGTCCGACGCCGCACCACGCTACGCCATCGGCCGCAAGAACCCGAACCTGCCGTTCCACCCCGCGGTCAGGGCCGGCGACTTCATCTTCGTCTCCGGCCAGGTCGGCAAGGATGCCGATGGCAACATGGTCGACGGCACGATCGAGGAGGAGACGCGCGCGACGATCGAGGCGATCCAGCGGGTGCTGGCCGAGGATGGTGCCACCCTGGCCGATGTCGTCCGGGTCACGACCTATCTCGAGGATACCCGCGACTTCGGCCGCTACAACAAGGTCTTCGCCGAATACTTCAAGGACGCGGTGCTGGCACGGACCACGGTCGAGGCTCGCGCCGTGATCAACACCAAGGTCGAGATGGACGCCATCGCGTACAGCCCGGCGAAAGGAGAACGGAAATGATCAGACTGCTGGGCCGGCACACCTCCGGCAACGTCCAGAAAGTGCTGTGGCTGCTGGAGGAGCTGGGCGTCGCTTATGAGCGCGAGGATTACGGCCGCCAGTTCGGCAACACCCAGACCGACGAATACCGGGCGCTGAACCCCAACGCCAAGGTGCCGACCCTGGTCGCCGGCGACACGGTGATCTGGGAATCGCACAGCATCCTGCGCTACCTGGTGGCGATGTACGGTCCGGCCCTGACCGGCGCGAATCCGGCAGAGAAGGCCGATGTCGAGCGCTGGATGGACTGGCTTCTGGCCAGCGTCAACAGCCTCTACGTCGCGATCTTCAAGGACGCCAAGAAGCCGCCGGAGGAGCGTGGCGCCGAGTTCGCCGCGCAGGCGAAGGAGCTGGCGGAGCTGCTGGCGATCGCCGACCGGCATCTGGCCGGGCGGGACTGGTTCGCGCTGGGCCGGCTGACCGTCGCCGACATCGCGCTGGGCCCGGTCCTGAAGCGCTGCCTGGGCTTCCCGATCGACCGGCCGACCTTCGCCAATCTCGATCGCTGGCTGGCGGCGCTGGAGACCCGACCGGCCTTCCGCAAGGCGACGGCGGGGTAAGCGGCGCCGGATACGGAAGGGACGGGATGGAAAGAGCTGGATCATGCCCGTGACGAGACTGAAGGAGCCCCCGGCGACACCGTCGCCCGACGCCGCGCAGATCGCGGTCGAGGGCGTGTCGGTGACCTTCGACATCCTCGGTGTGCGGCAGCAGGTGCTGCGCGACATCAGCCTGAACGTGCCGCGGGGATCCTTCGTCTGCCTGATCGGCCCGTCCGGCTGCGGCAAGAGCACGCTGCTGAAGGTGCTGGCTGGGCTGGTGCCGCCGACCGAAGGCCGGGTCCGCGTCGCCGGGCTGACGCCGCAGGAGGCGGTGCGGCGGCGGATCATCGGGCTGGTGTTCCAGGAGCCGAATCTGCTGCCCTGGAAGAACGCGCTCGACAATGCGGCGCTGCTGCGCGAGGTGGCCGACCGGTCGCTGTCCCGGGCCGAGGTGCTGGAGCGGGCGCGGGCCATGCTGCGGCTGGTCGGGCTGGAGGATGCGGAGGCCAAGCGGCCGAACCAGCTGTCCGGCGGCATGCGCCAGCGCGTCGCCATCGCCCGCGCCCTGACGCTGGAGCCCGACATCCTGCTGATGGACGAGCCCTTCGGCGCCCTCGACGCGATCACGCGCGAGGAGATGAGCCGATCGCTGCTGGAGATCTGGGAGCGCACCGGCAAGACCATCGTGCTGGTGACCCATTCGATCGACGAGGCGGTGCTGCTGTCGCGCCACGTCCATGTCATGGGCGTCGGGCCGGGCCGGATCATCGACAGCCTCGAGATCCCCCTGCCCTATCCGCGCGGCGAGGACAGCTATGCCGACCCGCGCTTCCGGGCGATGGAGAGCCGGCTGCGGTCGCTGCTGATCCAGGGCCACGCATCGCGGGGGCGGCCATGAGCGGCGCCACCATCCTCGCCAGCCGGAACAACGCCACATCGGGATGGCTGCCGGCCGTCGTGCTGCTGCTGGTCACGATCGCGGTCTGGGAGGCCGCGATCCGGATCTTCGACGTGTCGAGCTACATCCTGCCGACGCCCTCGGCGATCGGCGCGACGCTGCTGCGCGAGGCCGGGCCGCTCTGGGAGGCAACGCAGGTGACCGCGGTCGAGATCCTGGTCGGGTTCCTGGTCGCGGCCGTGGTCGGCATCGCGCTGGCCATGTTCATCGCCCGGTTCCGCCTGCTGGGCCGGGCGCTGTACCCGCTGATCGTGCTGTTCCAGACCGTACCGAAGGTGGCACTGGCCCCGATCTTCATCCTGTGGTTCGGCTACGACCTGGCGCCGAAGGTCGGGCTGATCCTGGTGATCGCCTTCTTCCCGGTGACGCTGTCGATGCTGGCCGGGCTGGAGGCTGCCGAACCGGGCCTCTTGTCCCTGATGCGGTCGGTCGGCGCCAGCCGGACCACGATCCTGCTGCGCATCCAGATCCCCTACGCCCTGCCGCAGCTGATGGCCGGGCTGAAGATCGCGGTCACCTTCAGCGTCATCGGCGCCATCGTCGGCGAGTTCGCCGGCGCCTCCGCCGGCCTGGGCTACATGATCCAGTTCGCCTCGACCCAGCTGGACACGCCGATGGTGTTCGCGGCGCTGCTGGTCGTGTCGGTGGTCGGGGTCGTCTTCTACTACACGATGGAGTGGCTGGAACGGCTGGTGGTGCCCTGGGCGCCGAAATTCGATCCGGCGCTGCGGTCCGCCTGATCCGAGCAATTCAAAAGGGCCGCGGGAGGCTGAAGATGCTGAGGAGATCGGTCTGTGGAGCCCTGATGGGGCTGGCGGCGGCGGTCCTGGCGGGCCCGGCCCTGGCCGCTGACCAAGTGAGCGTCCAGCTCGACTGGGTGGTGCGCGGCAACCACGCCATGTTCTTCGTGGCCAAGGAGAAGGGCTATTTCGCCCACAACGGGATCGAGGTCACCGAGATCCGCAAGGGGACCGGGTCGCCCGACGCGATGCGGCTGGTGGCGAATGGCAATGCCGGTTTCGGCTTCGGCGACCTGCCGACCCTGGCCGTGGCGCGGTCGCAGAACGTGCCGGTGGTGGCGCTGGCCGCGGTCAATCAGCGCTCACCGATCGGCATGATCGCCCTGGCCAAGAGCCGGCAGCTGAAGAGCCCGGCCGACATCAAGGGCCTGAACATCGGCATCCATCCAGCCGGGTCGACTTATATCTTCTACAAGGCGTTCCTGGCCGCCAACGGCATGACCGAGGCCGACATGAAGATGAGCAGCGTGTCGCCGCCCTATGAGAGCTACCTGCTGCTCGGCCGGGTCGACGCGGTGCCGGGCTATATCGATGCCGAGGTGCCGGAGCTGGAAGCCAAGGCCGGGGGGCCGGGGTCGCTCAGCATCCTGCTCGGGGCCGATTACGGCTACGACGTCTACGGCTCCGGCCTGTTCACCTCCGAGGCCATGCTCAAGGACAAGCCGGATGTGGTGAAGCGCTTCGTCGCCGCCTATCTCGAGGCCTTCCGCTTTACCGCCGAGAACCCGAAGGAGGCCGCGGCGATCACCGCCAAGGCAGCGCCGGGCTATGCCGGCAAGGAGGATGTGCTGGCGGCTCAACTGCAGGCCGATATCGACCACACCTTCAGCGACGCCGACACCAAGGCCAATGGCCTGGGCTGGATGACAAAGGAGAAATGGGCCAACACGATCAAGGTGCTGACCGACCAGGGCGCGCTGAAGGGCACGGTCGCGGCCGACGCCGCCTTCACCGACGCCTATCTGAAGCCCTGAACGACGGAGGACGACGATGCCGAGCCTTCAGGTCGCGGTGATCGGCCTCGGCACCATGGGGCCGGGGATCGCGGCGACGCTCGCCCGCGGCGGCATGGGCGTCCGGGTGCACGACAACGCGCCGGCCGCGATCGAGCGCGCCCGCACGGCGATCCCGCAGGCGGGGTCGGTGCTGGACCGGCTGGGCATCGCCCCGCCGGAGTCCGGCGAGGGTACGGTCAGCTTCCACGAGGATCTGGCAGGAGCCGTCGCCGGGGCCGGCCTGGTGATCGAGAACGTGCCGGAGAAGGTCGAGGTCAAGGCCCAGGTCTATCGCGCGCTGGACCCGCTGCTGCCGGCGGAGACCATCATTGCTTCCGACACCTCCGGCATCCCGATCACCACGCTGCAGGGCTTCCTGTCGCATCCGGAACGGCTGGTCGGCATGCATTGGTCGAACCCGCCGCATATCATCCCGATGATCGAGGTGATCGCCGGCCAGCACACCGCACCGGCGACCGTGGCCTTCATCAGCGACCTGGTCCGGTCGCTGAAGCTGCTGCCGGTGGTGGTGAAGAAGGACGTGCCCGGCTTCGTCGAGAACCGCATCCTCTACGCCCTGCTGCGCGAGGCGATCGACCTGGTCGACCAGGGGGTGATCGACGAGGAGGGCATGGACACCTGCGTGTCCTGGGGCATCGGCTACAAGCTGAGCGTGGTCGGACCGATGCGGCTGCTCGACATGGCCGGGCTGGACATCTACCAGTCGGTCGCCGGCTTCCTGAACGCCGATCTGTCCGACCGCAAGGACGTCGCCGGCTATGTCACCGAGCGCACGCAGGCGGGCAAGCTGGGGATCAAGAGTGGCGAGGGCATCTTCCCCTACACCCCGGAGCAGATCCGCGAGCTGCAGGCCGAGCGCGCCCGGCGCCTGGTCGCGGTGCGGCGGATCCTGGAGGGACGGGAATGACTCAGCGGCAGGCCAGCCGGTCGCCGTCCGGCGCGCAGCCCACCGTGATCGCCGGCGTCGCGGTGACCGGACCGGCGTGGCGCGGCAGGTCGATCGGGCTGCGCGTCGCCCAGCTGCGGCCGGCCACGCCGCACCACAGCGCCTCGACCGGCAGCCGGTCCTGCTTGTCGTTGAGCAGATACACCGCGCCGCCGGCCGGATCGAACCAGAGCCGGGCGTTGACCGAGCCGCCCGGCCCGGCCTGGCCGAGATCGACCGAATACCAATGGGCGATGGCGGCGCCGCAGGCGATCCGGCCGTCGCCGCGGTTCTCCGCCCGGAACACCCGTTCCGTCAACCCGTCCGGCCCATGCCCGGCCGCGAAGGCCGGCAGGGCCACGAGCACCAGCAGGATCGACGGAAGACTGCGCATCACCGCATGACCTCGGAAGGATGGGTTGCAACAAAAACAATACCAATTCGCGTCTCAACACAACAAGAATAAAGCATGTATTGATCGTCTTCAGAAAACAACAAACAGGGAGCCGAGCTATGTTGAAATCCATCATGATCAAGGCCAGCCTCGGCGCGTTGCTGCTGGCGCTGGCATCGACCGCGGGCAGCGCCGCGGAGATCAAGAGCATCGCCATCCTGACGCCGGAGCAGGGCACCGATTTCGGCTGGAACCAGCAGGGCGTCACCGCGGCCAAGGCGGCCGGCGAGAAGGCGGGGGTCCAGGTCACCGTGGCCGAGGGCCTCGGCTATGGCGACGTCCGCGCGACCATGCGCGAGCTGGTGGCGGACGGGGCCAACCTTCTGATCGCCCATGCCAGCGGCTACAACACCTCCGCGCCGGAGATCGCGGCCGAGACCGGGGTGCCGGTGGCGATCGTCGACCGGCCGGACCTGCTGAAGCCCGGCCTGATCGCCGACTACACGCTGAGCGGCCATGAGGGCGCCTATCTGGCCGGGCGTCTGGCGGGGAAGATGACCCGCACCGGCACGGTCGGCATCGTCGTGTCGGGCGAGCCGCCGTCCTGGAACTCGCAATCCGCCGCCTTCGCCCAGGGCGTAAAGGCGGAGAAGCCGGCAGTGAAGATCCGCTATGCCGTGATCGGGCCGGCCGCCTATAGCGATGCGGCCGGCGGCAAGCGGGTGACGGAATCGGTGATCGCTGCCGGAGCCGACATCATCTTCGGCCAGGGCAACGGGTCGAGCTTCGGCATGATCCAGGCGGTCGAGACCAGCAAGGCGACCGATGGAGGCAAGGTCTATTTCATCGACGTGATCGGCGACAAATCCAGCATCGACAAGGGGAATCTCCTCTCTTCCGTGATCTGGAACATCACTCCGGTCTATGCGGCGATGATCGCGGACCTGAAGGCCGGCAGCTTCGGCACCAAGCACTACGCCATCGGTCTGGCCGACGATTCCGTGCAGTTGCTGAAGACCAGGGCGATCCCCGACGACGTCTGGACCCAGATCACGGCGCTGCGCGGCGACATCGTCAGCGGCAAGCTGAAGGTCGAGCCGGTGTGGGACGCGGCGGCGGTCCGGGCGCTGATGTCGGACGTGTCGGCGACGGCGCAGTAAGCTGGCCCGAGGAGCCCGCCGGAACGATTCCGGCGGGCCGCGGAACGACGGAACCATGACCGCAGCATCACCGGAGCCCGGCGCGCCGATCCTCGCGCTGTGCGGCATCACCAAGCGCTTCCCCGGCGTCGTCGCCAACGATCAGGTCGACCTGGCGGTCCGGCCCGGCGAGGTGCATGTGCTGCTGGGCGAGAACGGCGCCGGCAAGTCGACCCTGATCGCGATGCTGTCCGGCCTGCTGCAGCCGGATGACGGCGCCATCCTGGTCGACGGGCGCGAGCAGCCTATCGCCTCGCCGCGCCATGCCCTCGGCCTCGGCATCGGCACGGTGTTCCAGCACGTCATGCTGGCCCCGACCCTGACCGTGGTGGAGAACCTGGCACTGGGCCTGCCCTGGTGGCGCCGGCCCGACCGCGCCCGGCTGGCGGCTGAGTTCGGCCGCACCGCCGAAGGGTTGGGCCTGTCGATCGACCCGCATGCCGTCACCGGCGCGCTGTCGCTGGGCGAGCAGCAGCAGGCGGAGATCGTGCGCGCGCTGCTGCGCGGCAGCCGGGTGCTGATCCTGGACGAGGCGACGGCGATGCTGACGCCGAAGGGGGTGGAGGAGCTGGGCGCGCTGATGCAGCGGCTGGCCGGGCGCGGCATCGCCGTCATCTTCATCACCCACAAGCTGAAGGAGGCGTTCGATTTCGGCGACCGCATCTCGATCCTGCGCCTCGGCCGCAAGGTCGGCGAGATTCCGCCTGAGCGGCTGCGGGCGCTGGACGAGCGCGCGGCCACGGCGGAGATCGTGCATCTGATGTTCGGCGCCGCCGCCACCGACGAGCCGAAGGTCGGCGGCCGGACGCGCGCCCCAGCTCCATCCGCGGCGCCGCTGCTGGTGGTGCGCGACCTCAGCGTGCCCGGACAGGGCGCGGCCGCCGTGGCCGATGTCGCGCTGCAGGTGGCGCCGGGCGAGATCCTGGGCATCGCCGGGATCGACGGCAACGGCCAGGCCCAGCTGGCCGAGGCGCTGGCCGGGCAGCGGCCGGCGAGCGGCGGCTCGGTGCTGCTGGACGGCCGGCCGATCGACCGGCTGGATGTCGGCGCGCGGCGTCGGCTGGGTCTGCGCTACGTCACCGACGACCGGCTCGGTGAGGGCACGGTCGGCGCCTTCCCCGTCTCGCTGAACCTGCTGCTGAAGCAAGTCGGCGAGGCCCCGTTCTGGTCGCGCGGGCTGGAGCGGTCGGAGGAGATCGACCGCCATGCCCGCGCCCTGGTCGCAGCCTTCGACGTGCGCACCCCGGGCATCCGCACGCCGGTCGGCCGGCTGTCCGGCGGCAACATCCAGAAGGTGCTGCTGGCGCGCGAGTTGTCCGGCGCCGCCCGGGTGGTGATCTACAGCAAGCCAACTTACGGGCTTGACCTGCAGACCACGATCGCCGCGCGGCGGCGGATCCGCGACGCCGCCGATGCCGGGGTCGCCACCATCCTGATCTCGACCGACCTGGAGGAGCTGCTGGAGCTGGCGGACCGGATCGCGGTGATGTCGCGCGGCCGCATCGCCGGCACGGTCGCCAATGACGACGAGGCCCGCCGCCGCGTGGGAGAGCTGATGATTGGGGCGGGACCATGACGGCGGATGCGGTGAACGGCACGGCCCCCGCGCAGAAGCCGCCGGCATCGCCCGGCGCGGCCGGCGCCGCCTTGCATTGGGCGCTGGTCACGCTGGTCCCGATCCTGGCGGCTTTGCTGCTGTCCGGCGGGGTGTTGCTGGCGCTGGGCACGGATCCGCTGGCCTATTACGGGCTGGTGCTGCAGCGCGGCCTGTTGTCCTGGCTCGGGCTGCAGGCGTCGCTGTCGCGGATGGCGCCGCTGCTGTTCCTCGCCGCCGGGCTGATCGTCGCTTTCCGGGCCGGGATCTGGAATCTCGGCACCGACGGGCAGTTCCTGCTGGCCGCGGTGATCGTCGCCGCGGCCGGGCCGCCCCTGGCGGCGGTGCTGCCCGGCTGGATCGCCCTGTCGCTGTGCCTGGCTTTGGCCGCCGTGGTCGGTGCGGCGTGGTCGCTGCTGCCGGCGCTGCTGAGTGCCTATCAGGGCGTGAACGAGATCATCACCACGCTGATGATGACCTTCCTCGGCACCTCCTTCGCCAACGTCCTGGTGAAGCTGGCCTTCCGCGACCCGGCGACGACCGTGCCGCAGACCCGGACCCTGGCGGTGGACGACCGGCTGCCGCGGCTGTTCGGCAGCACCGTCAGCGGCGGGCTGGTGCTCGGCCTCGTCGCCGTGGTGCTGGTGCATCTGATGATGACCCGCACCGCCTTCGGGCTGAAGCTGCGGGTGGTCGGCGCCAATGCCCGCGCCGCCGTGCATGCCGGGCTGCCGGTGCCGCGGTTGACCGTCGCCGTCTTCGCCATCTCGGCCGGGCTCGCGGCCATGGCCGGGGCGGTCGATATCATCGGCGTGCAGGGCAATGTCCGCGCCGACTGGAACCCGGCCTACGGCCTGGCGGTGATCCCGCTGGTGTTCCTGGCCCGGTTCAACGGCTTCGCCAGCATCGCCTTCGTCTTCCTGTTCTCGGTCCTGTCGATCGGCGGCGAGAGCGCGGCGCGGCGGCTGGGCGTGCCGCATTTCTTCACCCTGGTGGTGATGGCGATCCTGCTGATCGTGCTGGCGCTGGTCGAATATGTCGACCACCGGCGCCGCGAGCGGATGAGGGCCTGAACATGGACGGGCTCTTGACCCAGGCCTTCCTGACCTCGCTGGTGCTCGGCGCCATCACCGCCGGCGTGCCGCTGCTGCTGGCCGGGCTGGGCGAGCAGATCTCGGAGAAGGCCGGCGTGCTGAATGTCGGCATCGAGGGCATGATGCTGGCCGGCGCCTATCTCGGCTTCCTGGTCGCCTATTCGAGCGGGTCGATCTGGCTCGGCTTCCTCGGCGGCGCCGGCGGCGGGCTGCTGGTGGCCCTGCTGATGGCGCTGCTCTGCGTCCGGCTCGGCCTCAACCAGATCGTCATCGGCATCGCCCTGACCCTGGGGGCCGAGGGCATGACCGCCCTGCTCCACTTCTTCCAGTTCGCCCAGAGCTATCCGCGGCTGGAGGGCGCGGCCACCCTGCCGATCCCGCTCTTGTCCGCCATCCCGGTGATCGGCCCGGCCCTGTTCGACCGCCACCCGGTGGTCTATCTCGCGGTCGCACTGGTTTTCGTCCTGGCCTGGGTGTTCCGGCGCACCGCCCTCGGCCTCGACCTGCAGGCGGCAGGCGACAAGCCGGCGGCGCTGGATGCCGCCGGGGTCGACGTGATCGGCATCCGCACCGCCGCGGTGCTGGCGACCGGCACGCTGGCCGGCATCGGCGGTGCCTTCCTGGCCAATATCGGCGCCGGGTTGTTCATCCCGTTCATGACCAACGGCGCCGGCTTCATCGGCATCGTGCTGGCGATGCTGGCGCGCGGCCGGCCCGTCTGGGTGCTGCTCGGCGCCATCCTGTTCGGCGCCTGCCTGTCGCTGACCACGGCGCTGCAGGTCGCCGGCGTCGACGTGCCGACCGACGTGATCCAGATGCTGCCCTTCGCCGCGGTGATGGCGGTGCTGGTGCTGTTCGGGCGGCGCGCCAGCCTGCCCGCGGCGCTGGGCCTGCCCTATGTCCGAGGTGCCCGCTGATATCTTCCGGAGGAACCCATGACTGACACCAAGGTCTATCTGCTCGACGGCGGCTCGCTCGTCCTCGACGGCTACCACGTCTTCTGGAACCGCGGGCCCGGCGGTGAGATCCGCTTCCCGGTCTATTCCATCCTGGTCGAGCATGCCGAGGGCCGCTTCCTGATCGACAGCGGCTTCGACTACGACCATGTGATGAAGGTGCTACCCTTCGAAAAGCCGCAGCAGACGAAGGAGCAGACCATCCCCGGCGCGCTCGGCCTGTTGGGGCTGGAGCCGAAAGACGTCGGCACCGTCGTCAACTCGCACTTCCATTTCGACCATGTCGGCGGCAACAAGTACTTCCCGCATGCGAAGAAGCTGTGCCACCGGGACGAGATCGCCCAGGCGGCGACGCCGCAGCCCTTCGAGGTGCTGGGCTATTCCGACCTGAGCTTCTCGGCCGAAGCCGCGGCCGCCCGCGGCAAGAGCGAGCAACTGCTGGCCGGCACCACCGACGCCAACTCCCGCTTCGAGACGGTCGCGGGCGATGTCGAGCTGGCCAAGGGCGTGCACCTGCTGTTCACCCCCGGCCACGCCATCGGCCATTACAGCCTGCTGGTCGAGTTCCAGACCCGGCGGCCGATTCTGTTCACGATCGACGCCGCCTACACCCAGAAGAGCCTGGAGACGCTGTGCCAGGCGTCCTTCCACATCGACCCGGTCGCGGGCGTCGCCTCGATGCGCCGCCTCGCCAAGCTGGCGGAGGAGCGGGAGGCGGAGCTGATGTTCTCGCACGACCCCGCGAACTTCCCGAACTACCAGACCGGCCCGAAATTCTATGGGTAGCTCTTTTCTTGTCATCCTCGGGCTTGACCCGAGGATCCAGGGGCAGCCAGAGCGGCTCTGTGTGGCCCCTGGATTGCCGGGTCAAGCCCGGCAATGACAGCAGGGAGTGAGCCTCCGAACAGGAGTTTCCCGATGTCCACGCCCACACTGCGCGAGCCCGTCTTCACCCTCACCTCCGGACCGGTCGACGCCTATCCGGCGGTGCTGCGCGGGCTGTCGCGCACCATCCATTACGACTACGACCCGGTGTTCCAGGCCTTCTACGAGCAGGTCAACGAGAAGGCGCAGGCGGCGATGCGCCTGTCGACCCCGCCGGTGATCCTGCATGGCGAGCCGGTGCTGGGGCTGGAGGCGGCGGCGGCCTCCCTGATCGCCCGCGACGATGTGGTGCTGAACCTCGCCTCCGGCGTCTACGGCAAGGGCTTCGGCTACTGGGCGAAGCGGTACTGCACCGAGCTGGTCGAGATCGAGGTGCCGTACAACGAGGCGATCGACCCGGACGCCGTCGCCCGCATGCTGCAGGCGCGGCCCGACATCCGCATCGTCTCCGCCTGCCATCACGACACCCCGTCCGGCACGATCAATCCAGTCGACGCGATCGGCCGGATCGTGGCGGAGCACGGCGCTTGGCTGATCGTCGACGCGGTGTCGTCCTTCGGCGGCATGGATGTGCATCCGGAGGACTGCCGCGCCGACATCTTCGTCACCGGCCCGAACAAGTGCCTGGGCGGCGCCCCGGGCCTGAGCCTGCTCGGCGTCAGCGACCGCGCCTGGGCCAAGATGAAGGCCAATCCGGACGCGCCCCGCGCGTCGATGCTGAGCATCCTGGATTGGGAGCATGCCTGGAGACGGGACCGCCCCTTCCCCTTCACCCCCTCGGTCGCCGAGGTCAACGGCCTGGACGCGGCGCTGGACCAGTATCTGGCGGAGGGGCCGGAGGCGGTGTGGGCCCGCCATGCGCTGACCGCCCGGGCCTGCCGGGCCGGGCTGCAGGCGATGGGGCTGGCGCTGTGGCCGGCGCGCGAGGCCATCGCCTCTCCCACCACCACGGCCGTCCGGGTGCCCGACGGCGTGGCCGATGAAGCGCTGCGCGGGGTCGCGCGCGACCGCTACGGCGTCGCCTTCTCCTCCGGCCGCGGCGAGACGCTGGGGAAGCTGGTGCGCATCGGCCATATGGGGCCGACCGCCCAGCCGCTCTACGCCGTCGTCGCGATCAGCGCGCTCGGCGGGGCGTTGGGCGCGCTGGGCCACAAGGTCGATATCGGCCGCGGCGTGGCGGCGGCCATGGAGGCCATCGACGCCGGCTGACAATCAATCAAGACAGAGGAACAGGGACATGGCTTCGGATCTTTCGGGCAAGGTCGCGATCGTGACCGGGGCGGCGCAGGGTATCGGCCGGGCGATCGCGGAGCGGCTGGCGGCCGACGGCGCGCGGGTCGTCGTCGCCGACATCAATGCCGACGGCGCCGCAGCCGTGGCCGCGGCGCTGGGGAATGACAGCTTCGCCGTCGCCTGCGACGTCTCCGACCCGGCCGCGGTGGCGGCGCTGCACGAGACCGTGGCGGCCCGGGCCGGCGGCGTCGACATCCTGGTCAACAACGCTGCGATCGTACCCTTCATCGCCTGGGACGAGGTCGACCTGGCGCATTGGAACCGGATCGTCGCGGTCAACCTGACCGGCGTGTTCCTGATGTCGCGGGCGTCGTCGGACCTGATGCGCCGCGACGGCCGCCAGGGGCGCATCGTCAACATCTGCTCGAACACCATCTTCGCCGGCACGCCGAACATGGCGGCCTATGTCGCGGCCAAGGGCGGCGTGTTCGGCTTCACCCGGGCGCTGGCGACCGAGCTGGGCAAGTACGGCATCACCGTGAACGCGGTGACGCCGGGGCTGACCGCGTCGGACGGCGTCATGGCCAGCCCGCACGCCCAGGCCTTCGGCTTCGTCGAGATGCTGCAGGCGATCCCCGGCCAGGGACAGCCGCGCGACATCGCCCCCGCAATCGCCTTCCTCGCCTCTGACGAGGCGCGCTGGATCACCGGTCAGACCCTGAATGTCGATGGCGGGATGGTGCGCTGGTGAGAGCCGGGTGGCTCTCACCGTCTCAGGATTGAGCCTGCTGATCCTGTGACAGCAGCCTCTGCGCGATCGTGGAGGCGTGGCCGACATGGTCGAGGCAGGCCTGGGCGGCGGCCGCCCCATCCCCTCGCCCGATCGCCTCGACGATCCGCCGCATCTCGGCCGGGCCCTCGTCGGAGCGGCCGGCGGTCGAGATCGTCATTGCCCGCAGATGGGAGATGCGGGCGTTCAGCGAGTTGACGATGGTCCAGGCCACGCTCTTGCCGCTGCCCTGGAACAAGATCTTGTAGAAGTCATGGGTCGCCGCCAGCACGGCGGTCGGCGCCTTCTGGGCATAGGCCTGCTCGATCCGGCCCATCGCCGCCTGCAGCTTCGCAGCGATTTCCTGGGGCGCCATCTCGGCGCAGGTCTTGGCCGCCAACCCCTCGAGCATGGCGCGGATCTCGTAGATCTCCTTCGCCTGGTCCGGCGTCGGCCGCACCACGATCGGGCCGCGATAGGGCACGTTCTCGACCAGCCCCTCGGCCTCGAGATGGCGCAGCACCTCGCGCACGATCGACCGGCTGACGCCGAGTTGGTCGCACAGGTCCCGCTCGACCAGCCGGTCGCCCGGCTGGAAGCGCAGCCCCAGGATCGCCTCGCGCAGCTTCTCCAGCGCCAGCTCCCGCAGGGTCCGCGCGCTGCGGTCGACCTTCAGCAGCGTGTCCTCGTCGTTCATCGCTCTCTCCCGGCCCGTCCCTCCTAGCCCATCGCGGCATCCGCCACCAGACCGATCCCGGCCCGGATGCTGGAGGAGAATTCTGGCCATTGACTCGATTGTCTGATGGTATACCATCTTACGAGAAGATGACATAGCGCCTGGATGGAGCGCTCGGGACACAGGGGCAAGGAATGACGCTGGTGCTGCGCAAGCTCGTGACCTATGTCGAGGACACCCGGATCGAAGGCGGCCGAAAGGCGGCGCAGCCGCTGAAGCTGTTCGCAGCCGCTGCGGTGCTGACCAACCCCTGGGCCGGGCGCGGCTTCGTCGAGGACCTGAAGCCGGAGATCCACGCCCAGGCCCCGGTGCTGGGCGAGATGCTCACGGCCGAGATCCTGCGGGTGGCCGGGTCCGGCGAGGCGGTCGAGGCCTATGGCAAGGCGGCGATCGTCGGCACCTCGGGCGAGATCGAGCACGCCTCGGCGCTGATCCACACGCTGCGCTTCGGCAACCACTACCGCCGTGCCGTCGGCGCCAAGAGCTACCTGTCCTTCACCAATCTGCGCGGCGGCCCGGCCACGCCGGTCACCATCCCGCTGATGGACAAGAACGACGAGGGCCGGCGGTCGCACTACCTGACCGTGCAGTTCTCGATCGTCGACGCGCCGGCGCCGGACGAAATCGTGGTCGCGCTCGGCGCCTCGATCGGCGGCCGGCCGCACCACCGCATCGGCGACCGCTACCAGGATCTGCGCGACCTCGGCGGCACCGATGCCTGAGGCCGCCCTGGCCCCTGGTCAGACGCACTGGCGCAAGGCCGGCGCGGGCCGCCCGATCGTCTTCATCCACGGCGTCGGCATGGGCTCGGCGGTCTGGGCGCCGCAGATCGAGGCTTTCGCCGCCACCCACACCGCCGTCGCCTACGACATGCTCGGCCATGGCGGCAGCGCCCTGCCGCCGGAGCGGCCGGGCCTGAAGGACTACAGCGACCAGTTGCGGTCGCTGATGGACGCGCTCGACCTCGACCGCGCCGTGGTCGTCGGCCATTCCATGGGCGCGCTGGTGGCGCTGGAATTCGCGCTGAACCATCCGGATCGCGCCCTCGGCGTGGCCGCGCTGAACGCCGTCTACCGCCGCACCCCGGCGCAGCGCGAGGCGGTGCTGGAGCGGGCCCGCCGGATCGAGGCGGAGGGGCCGGGCGGCGCCGTCGACGGCACCATCGCCCGCTGGTTCGGCAACCCGGTGCCGGCGGCGCTGGCCGCGGTGGCGAGCCAGACCCGCGCCTTCCTGGAATCGGCCGACCCGGTCGGCTACGCCCGCACCTACCGCCTGTTCGCCAGTTCGGATTCGGCCCATGCGGACCGGCTGGGCGGCCTGGCCGTGCCGGCCCTGTTCATGACCGGCGAAGAGGATCCGAATTCGAGCCCGGAGATGTCCCGCGCCATGGCGGCGGCCGTGCCCCGGGGGCGGGCCGAGATCCTGCCGGGCGAGCGCCACATGATGAGCCTCACCGCCCCGGCGCTGGTGAATGCCAGGCTGCGGGGCTTCGTCGAGGAACTGCCATGATCCCGTTCGACGCACGCGAGTTCCGCAAGGCACTGGGCAGCTTCGTCACCGGCGTCACCGTGGTGACCACGGTCGAGCCCGATGGCGGGCCGCGCGGCTTCACCGCCAACTCCTTCACCTCAGTGTCGCTCGACCCGCCGCTGGTCCTGATCTGCATCGCCAAGACCGCCGCGAGCTGCCCGGTCTTCGAGGGCAGCGGCCATTTCGCGGTGAATGTCCTGGCCGAGCACCAGCAGGCGGTCTCCGGCCTGTTCGCCTCCAAGAGCCCCGACAAATTCGCCGCCACCGCCTGGTCGACCGGGCCGGCCGGCAGCCCGCTGATCGCCGGAGCCACCGCCTGGTTCGACTGCACCACGCACCAGGTCGTCGATGCCGGCGACCATCTGGTGCTGATCGGCCGGGTCGCCGGCTTCGGCCAGTCCCCGGCCACCCCCCTCGCCTATTGCCGCGGCGCCTATCTCGCCTTCGGCCTGTCGCAGGAGGCGCTGGCGGCAGCCGACCGCCGCACCCGGGTCGGCGCGATCCTGGAACGCGACGGCGCGGTGCTGCTGCTGGAGGACGGCGACGGCCGGCTCGACCTGCCCGTCGGCGTCGGCCTGGATCCGGCAGCCGATCCGCGCAGCCTGAAGGGCGTGCTGGCGCGGCACGGGCTGGACGCCCGGCTGAGCTTCCTGTTCGCCGTGTTCGAGGAGGGCGGCACGGTGTCGATCTACTACCGCGGCACCCTGGCCGGCGGCTTGCCCCAGGATCCGGCGCTGCGGCTGGTCCCGCTCGACGACATCCCCTGGCCGCGCCTGGCCGACGACGCCGTGCGGTCGATGCTGCAGCGCTTCGTCAAGGAGCGCGGCGAGGACAGCTTCGGCATCTATGTCGGCGACGCCGCGGCCGGCACGGTCCGCGCCCTGCAAGCCCAGAACGAGGCTGGATTGCGATGAAATTCTCCCTCTTCGTCCATATGGAGCGGCTGGCCCCCGGCCCGTCCCACGGCGAGCTGTTCGACCAGCTGACCGAGCTGGTGCAGCTGGCGGAGCGCGGCGGCTTCGAGGCGGCCTGGGTCGGCGAACACCACGGCATGGAGTTCACGATCGCGCCGAACCCATTCATCAACCTGGCCTATCTGGCGGCGAAGACCGAGCGGATCCGCCTCGGCACCGGCACCGTGATCGCGCCGTTCTGGCACCCGATCAAGCTGGCCGGCGAAGCGGCGCTGACCGATGTCGCCAGCCGCGGCCGACTCGACATCGGCATCGCCCGCGGCGCCTATTCCTTCGAGTATGAGCGGCTGCTGCCCGGGCTGGACGCTTGGGGCGCCGGGCAGCGGCTGCGCGAGCTGATCCCGGCGGTGCAGCGGCTGTGGCAGGGCGACTACGCCCATCAGGGCGAGTTCTGGTCCTTCCCCACCACCACCTGCGTGCCCCGCCCGGTGCAGGAGCCGCACCCGCCGATCTGGGTGGCGGCGCGGGACCCGAACTCGCATGAATTCGCGGTCACCAATGGCTGCAACGTCCAGGTCACGCCGCTGGCCTCGGGCGACGGCGAGGTCGCCAGCCTGATGGACCGCTTCAACACCGCCTGCGCCGCCCATCCGGAGCGGCCGCGGCCGCAGATCATGCTGCTGATGCACAGCTTCGTCTGCGCCTCGGAGGCGGAGGTGGCGGAGACGGCGCGCGAGCTGAGCCGCTTCTATTGCACCTTCGGCGCCTGGTTCAAGAACGAGCGGCCGATCAACCAGGGCTTCCTGGAGCCGCTGAGCGAGGCGGAGATGGCGGCGATGCCGCAATACGCGCCCGAGCTGATGCGCCGGAACCTGGTGATCGGCGAGCCCGAGGCCGTGATCGCCCGGCTCAAGGCCTATGAGGCGCTGGGCTACGACCAGTACAGCCTGTGGATCGACAGCGGCCTGTCCTTCGAGCGCAAGAAGCGGTCGCTGCAGCTGTTCATCGACAAGGTGATGCCCGCCTTCACCTGAGGCGGAAGCGAGAGGGTCCGATGTCCCTGCCCCGGTTCCAGCACTATATCGACGGCGCCTTCGCCGACGGCGCCGCGACCTTCGAGAGCATCGATCCCGCGACCGGCGAGGCCTGGGCGCTGATGCCCGCGGCCGATGCCGCCGATGTCGACCGCGCCGTGCGGGCGGCCCATCGCGCCTTCCAGGATTCGGATTGGTCGCGGATGACGGCGACGCAGCGCGGCAGGCTGCTGCACCGGCTGGGCGACCTGCTGGCCGAGGAAGCGCCGCACCTGGCCGCGATCGAGACCCGCGACACCGGCAAGATCATCCGCGAGACCCGGGCCCAGATCGGCTATGTCGCCGAGTATTACCGCTATTTCGGCGGGCTGGCCGACAAGATCGAAGGCGCGCATCTGCCGATCGACAAGCCGGACATGGAGGTCACGCTGCGGCGCGAGCCGATCGGCGTCGTCGCCGCGATCGTGCCCTGGAACTCGCAGCTGTTCCTGTCGGCGGTGAAGCTGGGGCCGGCGCTGGCCGCCGGCTGCACCGTGGTGCTGAAGGCGTCGGAGGACGGCCCCGCCCCGCTGCTGGAGTTCGCCCGGCTGGTGGATCGGGCCGGCTTCCCCAAGGGCGTGGTCAACATCGTCACCGGCTTCGGCGAGGATTGCGGCCGGGCGCTGACCAGCCATCCGCTGGTCGCCCGCGTCGCCTTCACCGGCGGCCCGGCGACGGCCCGCCACGTGATCCGCAACACCGCCGAGAACCTGGCCCACACGACGCTGGAGCTGGGCGGCAAGTCGCCGGTGCTGGTGTTTGCAGACGCCGATCTCGACAGCGCCGCCAACGCCGTGATCGCCGGCATCTTCGCTGCCGGCGGGCAGAGCTGCGTCGCCGGCTCGCGCCTGCTGGTCGAGCGCGGCGTGCGCGACCGGCTGCTCGGGATCCTGGCGCGCAAGGCCGCGGCGATCCGCATCGGCGACCCGCAGGACCCGGCGACGGAGATGGGGCCGCTGGCCACCCTACGCCAGCGCGACCGCATCGCCGAGGTGGTCGAGCGCAGCCTCGCCGCCGGCGCCCGGCTGGTGGCCGGCGGCCACCCGCGGGACGGGGCCGGGTTCTACTTTCCGCCGACCATCCTCGACTGCGACAGCCAGGCCGTGCCCAGCGTGCGGGAGGAGCTGTTCGGCCCGGTGCTGAGCGTCCTGTCCTTCGACGGCGAGGACCAGGCGGTGGCGACCGCCAACGACACCGAGTTCGGCCTGGCCGCCGGCGTCTTCACCCGCGACCTGGCCCGCGCCCACCGGCTGGTGCGGCGCGTCCGGTCCGGCGTGGTCTGGGTCAACACCTACCGGGCGATCTCGCCGATGGCGCCCTTCGGCGGCTATGGCCTGAGCGGGCTGGGCCGCGAGGGCGGGCAGGACTCGGTGCGCGACTACATGCGCACCAAATCGGTCTGGATCCGGACCTCGGACGAGCCGATCCCCGATCCTTTCGTGATGCGCTGAGGGCGAGCCGATGATCTACGAGCTGCGCACCTATCGGCTGAAGACCGGCGCCGTCCCGCGATACCTCCAGCTGGTCACCGAAGAGGGCATCGCCATCCAGCGCCCGCATCTCGGCACGCTGGTCGGCTATTTCGCCACCGAGATCGGGCCGCTGAACGAGATCGTCCATCTCTGGGCCTTCGAGGATCTCGCCGACCGCGAGCGGCGCCGCGCGGCGCTGGCCGCGGATGCCCGGTGGCAGGAGTTCCTGCCGAAGATCCAGGCCCTGATCGAGACCATGGACAGCAAGATCCTTAAGGCGGCGCCGTTCTCGCCGCCGCGATGAGCCGGAAGCGGCCGGAAGTGCAAGGGGTTGGCAACCAATAACGGGAGGCATGGATGAAGACGCTGAAGATGATCCTGGCGGCCGGTGCCGCCAGCCTGTGCATCGGCCTGGGAGCGGCCGGGGCGCAGGCGCAGAGCATGGTGTTCACGAGCTGGGGCGGCACCACGCAGGACGCCCAGAAGGCGGCCTGGGCCGAGCCCTTCACCGCCGCCACCGGCGTCAAGGTGCAGCAGGACGGGCCGACCGACTACGGCAAGTTCAAGGCCATGGTGGAAAGCGGCAACGTCGCCTGGGACGTGGTCGACGTCGAATACGACTTCGCGGTCAAGGCGGCCCAGGACGGGCTGGTCGAGCCGGTCGACTTCTCGGTGGTCAAGCGCGACGAGATCGACCCGCGCTTCGTCACCGACCACGCCGTCGGCAGCTTCTATTACTCCTTCGTGCTGGGCTACAACCCGGACGTGCTCGGGGACAAGGCGCCGAAGAGCTGGGCCGACCTGTTCGACACGAAGTCGTTCCCCGGCAAGCGCACCTTCTACAAATGGTCGGCGCCAGGCGTGCTGGAGATCGCGCTGCTGGCCGACGGGGTGGCGCCGGACAAGCTGTATCCGCTCGACCTCGACCGCGCCTTCCGCAAGCTCGACACCATCAAGGGCGACATCGTCTGGTGGGGCGGCGGCGCGCAGTCGCAGCAGCTGCTGGCCTCGGGCGAGGCCGCGCTCGGCATGTTCTGGAACGGAAGGCTGCACGCGCTGGAGCAGTCCGGCACCAAGGTTGGCGTGTCGTGGGAGCAGAACCTGACCGCCGCCGACATGCTGGTGGTGCCGAAGGGCGCGCCGAACAAGGATGCGGCGATGAAGTTCCTGGCCCAGGCGACCAGCGCCAAGGGCCAGGCGGATTTGGCGGCGGCGACAGCCTATGCGCCAGTCAACGTCAAGTCGAAGGACCTGATGGACGCGGCGACCGTCGCGACCCTGCCGGACCAGCACGCCGCCGGCCAGATCAACCTGGACATGGCGTACTGGGCCGCCAACCGCGATGCCATCGCCAAGCGCTGGTACGCTTGGCAGACGCAGTGACCGACCGCGGCGCGGCGGGGTCGCCGCGCCGCCCATGAGCCGGGGAGGCAGGGCGATGGTCATGGCCCGATCCGACACCACGATCCCGATCCCAACCCGGACCCGGCGCCCCATGGCCGGGTTCGGCCTGGTGCTGCCGGGGCTGGGCCTGCTGCTGCTGTTCTTCGTGCTGCCGGTGCTGGCGCTGCTGCTGCGCAGCGTGCTGGAGCCGCAGCCGGGCCTCGGCAACTACGCCGAGTTCTTCGGGTCGACCACCTATCTGAAGGTGTTCCTGAACACCTTCACCGTCGCCGGCCTGGTCACCGCCGTCACCCTGGCGCTGGGCTTCCCGGTGGCCTGGTTCCTGGCGATCGCGCCGCGGCGCTGGTCGGCGCTGCTGTTCGGCATCGTCGTGCTGTCGATGTGGACCAACCTGCTGGCCCGCACCTATGCCTGGATGGTGCTGCTGCAGCGCACCGGGCTGATCAACCGGACGCTGATCAACCTCGGCATCATCTCCGAGCCGCTGGCGCTGACCAACAACCTGGTCGGGGTCACCATCGGCATGACCTACATCATGCTGCCCTTCATGATCCTGCCGCTGCACGCCGCGATCCGGACGATCGACCCGGCGATCTTCCAGGCGGCGGCGCTGTGCGGCGCCAGCCGCGGCCAGTCGCTGCGGCGGGTGTTCCTGCCGCTGGTCGCGCCCGGCATGGCCGCCGGCGCGCTGATGGTCTTCGTCATGTCGCTCGGCTATTTCGTGACGCCGTCGCTGCTGGGCGGCACCTCGAACATGATGCTGGCGGAGCTGATCGCCCAGCTGGTCCAGTCGCTGCTGAACTGGGGTCTGGCCGGCGCCGCGGCGCTGGTGCTGCTGGTGGTCACCCTGGCCCTCTACGCCGTGCAGATCCGCTGGTTCGGCTTCGGCCGGACCGCCGGGTAGGAGGCGCCCGATGCTGCTCGACTACGACCGCCTCGGCGCCCTGCGCTGGCTGCTCGGCGGCATCAGCCTGGCGGTGGCGCTGTTCCTGCTGCTGCCGATCCTGCTGATCGTGGCGCTGTCCTTCGGGTCGTCGCAATGGCTGCAATTCCCGCCGCCCGGCTGGACGCTGCGCTGGTACCGCGACCTGTTCGCCGATCCGGGCTGGCTCGACGCCGTGCTGGCCAGCCTGAAGGTCGCGTCGATCGTCACGGTGCTGTCGGTGCTGCTGGGCCTGCTCGCCGCCTTCGGGCTGGTGCGCGGCCGGTTCCGGGGCCGCGAGGTGCTGCGCGCCCTGTTCCTGACGCCGATGGTGCTGCCGGTGGTGGTGCTGGCGGTCGCGCTCTACGCCCTGTTCCTGCGGCTGCACCTGAACGGGACGCTGGCCGGCTTCGTCATCGCCCATCTGGTGATCGCCCTGCCCTTCGCCCTGCTGTCGATCGGCAATGCGCTGGAGCGCTTCGACAAGGCGATCGAGGACGCGGCGGTGCTGTGCGGCGCCAGCCCGTGGGAGGCGCGGCTGCGCGTCACCCTGCCCGGCATCCGCCTCGGACTGTTCGCCGCCGCGATCTTCTCCTTCCTCGCCTCCTGGGACGAGGTGGTGCTGGCGATCTTCATGGCCAGTCCGGATCTCCAGACCCTGCCGGTTAGGGTCTGGGGCGCGTTGCGCCAGGACCTGTCGCCGGTGATCGCCGCCGCCTCGGCGCTGCTGGTCGCCTTCACCGCCGCCCTGATGCTGCTGGCGGCGCTGTTCCGCAGGAGCAAAGAGCCATGACCCCGCCCTTCCTCAGCATCCGCGGCATCCGCAAGGCCTATGGCGATGCGGTGGCGGTCGAGGCGGTCTCGCTCGACATCGCCCGCGGCGAGTTCGTCACCTTCCTCGGCCCCTCCGGCTCGGGCAAGAGCACCACGCTCTACGTCATCGCCGGCCTCTTGCAGCCGAGCGCCGGCGACGTGCTGCTGGACGGCCGCTCGCTGCTGGCGGTGCCGTCGCATCGCCGCAACATCGGCATGGTGTTCCAGCGCTACACCCTGTTCCCGCATCTCACGGTGGCGGAGAACGTGGCCTTCCCGCTGCGCGTCCGTCGCCGGCCGGAGGCCGAGGTCCAGGCCAAGGTCAAGGCGATGCTGGAGCTGGTGCGGCTGGAGCCGTATCGCGACCGGCTGCCGGCAAAGCTGTCGGGCGGCCAGCAGCAGCGCGTCGCCCTGGCGCGGGCGCTGGCCTACGACCCGCCGGTGCTGCTGATGGACGAGCCGCTGTCGGCGCTGGACAAGACGCTGCGTGAGGAGATCCAGGTCGAGATCCGCCGCATCCACCGCGAGACCGGGGTGACCATCCTCTACGTCACCCATGACCAGGAGGAGGCGCTGCGCCTGTCCGACCGCATCGCGCTGTTCAACCACGGCCGGATCGAGCAGATCGGCAGCGGCCGCGACCTCTACGACGCCTCGCAGACGCGCTTCGCCGCCGGCTTCATCGGCAACTCCAACTTCCTGCCGGGCCGGATCGCGGCCAGCGGCGCCGGCCGGGCGATCATCGTCTGCCCGGACGGGTCGCGGATCGAGGGCGTGCCGCTGCAGGGGCTGGAGGGTGGCGGCGGCGAGGCGATGCTGATGGTGCGGCCGGAGCGGATGCGGCTGGAGCGCCCGGCCCCGGGCCGGGCCGGGCTGCCGGGCGTGGTGGTCGACCGGACGTTCCTGGGCGACACCATGCACTACACGGTGCGGACGCCGTGGAACCAGGAGCTGGCGGTGCGCAGCCCGCTGGCCGAGGCCGGCGACGCGGATTTCGGCTTCGGCGATGCCGTGACCGTGGCGTGGGATGCGGAGCAGACCAGGCTGTTCCCGGGCGGCTAGAGCGGGATGGATCGAGGCCGGGTCGGGTCATCCGATCGCACCCGGCTTGCCTCTCCCGCCTGCGGGAGCTTTTCAGAATACCGACCCATGCCTTGCCGTCATTCTCGCGAAAGCGGGAATCTCTGTCCGGTCGAGCGTGACGAGATCCCCGCTTTCGCGGGGATGACGAGGTTTTTGAGGAGCAGGCGCGCGGACGCGCGCAGACCCTCCCCCAACCCCCTCCCGCAAAGGGAGGGGGAGTGTGGAAGGCTGCGCTCGCAAATGCTGAAAGGGTGGTGAAGGATCGGTGCGCCGGCCGCTCACCCGGTGTCCGGCGGCTTGGGCCTGCGGCCGGAGGCCGGGCGAGGCTTGGGCGGGTCCGCAGGCGGATCGTCGTCGTCCGGCAGGAAGCCCAGTTGCTCCATGGCCTCGTCGGCCATCTCGAGCCAGCGCTCCACCCGCACCGGCAAGCCCCAGCGCCGGCACAAGGCCGCCACTGCGACCGGGGCCCGGCTGGCTTCGATCAGCTCCGCCACCTCCGGCCGCTCCAGTTGCTCGCGCACCTCGGTGACCCGGCGAGCGATCTCCTCATTGTCCTTCGACGCCTCGTAGGCGGCCGCCATCATCGCCAGCTTCACCCGCAGGTCGTGAAAGTCCTCCTGCGCCGCCTCGCGCTTCGCCGC